>PVMK01128543.1_pt1 | contig 39898 bp, 38 predicted proteins | sample 1853481 | NCBI WGS metagenome assembly PVMK01 (sample SAMN08533507, study PRJNA380276) | Marine sediment metagenome, whole genome shotgun sequencing project.
TTGCCATCGGCACGCAAAACTGGGGAGATTTGGTTAAGCAAGGCAAAGGCGAGGCGCTCGTCGAGGCAGTGGAAAGGTTAGATCTTGGTGAGGCCACCTCAACCTATTTCCTGACCAGTGGTGGATCCGTGCTGGCCAGCAATTCCCGTGGATCAAAGGCCGTACTCCCGGCTGGGCTTCTGGCCGAACTGGAGCGTACACCCTCTGGCACGTATGTGGACAAAATGAAGGGCAAAATCTACGCTTTCCAGAAACCGGAAAAGGCGAATGGCTTTTTGGTGAGCGAGGTTGACCGCAGCCAATTCTTCGTTCCCCTGCGGCACATTGTCTGGATCACCAGCCTTGTTTGTTTGGTAACCCTCATCATTGGCTTCTACCTTTCGTACATTCTGGCCAATAGCTTTACCAGGCCCCTGAATAAATTGGGACGGTATGCCCGACAGATTTCTGCCGGGGAGATCTCGGAAAAGGTTATTTTGGCCTCCGGTGACGAGGTGGGGGCGGTAGCTGAGGCCTTCGACGCTATGCACCAGAACTTCACTCTTTTGGCCGAACAAGCACAGAAAATCGCTAGTGGAGATCTCAGCCAACAGGTGACTTTTCCCGGTCCCTTTGGTGAGGCCATCAATGCCATGGTAACTAATTTACGGGAAATGACCGGACAGAGCCAGGAGGCGGCGTCACGCATAGGCAACGCCTCCAGCGAAATTGTGGCTTCAGCTCAACAACAGGCCAGCGGGGCGGCTCAGCAGGCAGCATCGGTGAGTGAGACCACCGCAACGATGGAAGAGCTTAGCACCACTGCTCGACAGATTGCCGAGAACAGCAACGCCGTCACAGCAGTGGCAGATGAGACCTTGAAAAGCGCCGAGGATGGGCAGGGGTTCATGGAAGAAAGCACAAAAAGCATGGCCCTGATTCGGAGCAAAACCGAGGAGAGCGCTGAAAAGATTCTTAGGCTCGGCCAGAGGAGTCAGCAAATTGGCGAGATAATTGATATCATTAATGAAATAGCCATCGAAACCAAAATGCTCTCCCTTAATGCGGCCATCGAGGCAGCCAAGGCGGGCGAGGCGGGGAAGGGCTTCTCTGTTGTCGCCGGGGAGATCCGACGGTTGGCTGAGGATGTGGTGAAATCAACCGGTACTATCAGGGACGTGCTTCTGGAGATTCAGTCTGCTGCCAATGCTTCGGTTCTGGCTTCTGAGGAGAATGTCAAAGGTGTTGAAGAAGGGGAAACACGGTTGAATCAGGTGCGGGACGCCCTCGAAAATATTATTGCCATGGCTGAGCAGACCGCGGAGTCTGCGCGGCAAATCTCAGTTGCCACAAATCAACAGAAAGAGGCCAGCGAACAAGTGGTAAATACCATGAGGGAAATCTCTAAAGTGGCGCAGCAAACGGCAGCAGCCTCAAAAAGTTCCATATCTTCAGCCAGTGACCTCAACCGACTCTCGGAGGAACTTCGAGCCCGGGTAAGCCAGTTTAAAATAGAGTCAAGTTAGTTGTCAGTAGTCCGTGGTCTTAGGTCGCATAGCGCATAGCGCATAGAGCATAGCGCAAAGCGTGAAATATTAGTCCTGAAAACGCCATGCGCTTAGCGCTATGCACTATGCTGCGAACGGAGTGAGCTTCAACGGACAGCGCTAAGCCTATGACAGAAGATACCGATCTGTTTTCCACCCTAAAAGATGATTATCGGGAAGCCCTCGAGCATTTCAACGACGCTTTACTGCGGTTGGAAAATGAACCAGAGGATCGAGACTCCATAGAGAGGGCCAGCAGACAACTACACAATATCAAAGGCTTTGCCAACCGGATGAGGGCTCCAAAGCTTGGGCAACTGGCCCACATTCTTGAAGATGTTCTGGTAGCAGTAAACGAGTACCGTTTACCTTTTGGCGAAACTCTTGCCAACCTCCTATTCGACGGCATGGATCTGTTTGTGCAATACCTCCGAACCAGAGATGTACCCTCCGACAAGGTAGCCGAACTGGTGGAGGAAGTCGAACCCTTGCTATTCGCCGCTATGGAGCATGAAACCGCTGCCAAGGATATGGAGCCGCTCCTGCCGGACTTTATCGCAGCTGCTCTCGACAATGTGGAAGCAATCAATCGAGGGCTGTCCACCCTAGAAAAAGAACCCGCCAATAAAGAATCTTTGCAGGAAGTCTATCGTAATGCCCACAGTCTGAAAGGGTCGGCGATGACCATGGGATTCGAGCGCATGGGAAAGCTGGCTCATTCTATGGAAGACGTCCTTCGCGCTCTGCAGAAGAACCAGCTCCCGGTAAACCCAGAAGCCTGCGATGCTCTCTTTGAGACCAATGACGCCCTCAGCGTGATGTTGGATACCCTGGGGGCGAGCAAGCGGATTAAGGTGGACGCGGAAAGCACTATGGCACGGCTGGCCAGTTTAATACCGGAACTCAAGCTCGAGGATGATACCATGGTGGCGGAACCGGTTCGAGCCGTCATTGAACCGGCCTCAGTTAGCGAGACCAGAGTTTCGGCCGTGGATACCGTACGGGTACCAACAACAAAATTGGACGAACTTGTAAACCTTTCAGGCGAGGCGGCTATTGCCCAAATCCATCTAGCCAACGAAATCGATGCTCTGGTGCGCATTCGTGATCGGTGGCAGCGGTTGCAGCTCCATGAAGCCGCCCCCCTCCATCTGCATGATCCTGAAATGGATAGTAAAGCCAGCCTGGTTACCCAGCTCTTGGAGCTTGGCAATACTATGGAAGAGACGAGCCGTCGGTTGCAGGAGGCTGCCGAAAATACAGGGCGTCACATTGAGAGTCTTCAGCATCGCAGCATGGAAATTCGCATGCTGCCGTTGGCATTCGTATTGAATACCTTGCCCAGGGCAGTACGCGATCTCAGCCGACAATTCGGCAAAAAAGTTAATTTCAAGGTGGAAGGAGAACAAACAACTATTGACAAGCGCATTCTAGAGCAGATCGGCGACCCCCTTGTCCACTTGCTGCGGAACGCTCTGGACCATGGCATTGAAACGCCCAAAGCTCGACGCAAATCTGGCAAAACGGAGACGGGAACCATCAAACTGGGGGTAAGGCAGGAAGGTGGTAAAGTGCTGATAATCCTTGAGGATGACGGCCAGGGCATCGATCCTCTGCGGCTGAAGGAAGCGGCTATAGACAAGGGACTTGTGGAGGAACACGATGTAGCAGATTGGACCCAGGCCCAACTTCTGGACCTCATTTTTTTGCCCGGATTCAGCACAAGTGGAATGGTCACCGATGTTTCAGGACGTGGGGTGGGGCTGGATGTGGTGCGCGCCAATGTGGAAAGACTGAAGGGGCAGGTGGAGGTCATTTCCGAATTGGGCAAAAGGACCACGTTCATTATATCCCTGCCGCTCTCCCTGGCCACTGTGCACGCGCTCAAGGTCCAGTGTGCTGGTGAAATCCTAGCCATTCCCACTTTTTCGGTGGCTAAAACTTTTCAAGTCCCGGCTGTGGAGATCAAATCCATCCAGGGGCGCCAAGCGATAGTGCACCAGGATGAAATCCTACCAGTGCGAAGTCTTGCTGCCACTTTGGGATGGAGCGAACGGAATGGCGGTCCATTATTAGAAGGGAACGCTTTGGTTGTGGTCCTCCAGGCTGGAGAGCGGAAAGTCGGCTTTCTCGTTGAGGATATCTTAGGGGAGCGAGAGATTGTTACAAAAGATCTGGGTAGCCACCTGAAAAAAGTAGACTACGTGGCAGGTGCTACTATCCTTGGTTCGGGGGAGGTGGCGCTCATCCTTGATGTGCCGCAGCTGCTTTGGCGTAAGCAGCTTGAGATGAGATCGGCAAGGGAACAACCAGCGGAAGAGACCGTCAGAGCGCCGGGCGGCCACATGATTCTGGTGGTGGAAGATCAGGTGGTGACGCGCCAGATGGAAAAGAGCATCCTGGAAGCGGCTGGCTACCAGGTGGTCACTGCGGAAAATGGCCTGGATGCATTAAACAAACTGGGACAGCATAGGTTTGATCTGGTAGTTACCGATATTCTCATGCCGAAAATGGACGGTTTTACTCTTACCAGAGAAATTAGAGGTAATGAGCGGACGAAGAATCTTCCCGTGGTAATCGTATCCTCCATGGAGAGCGAAACGGACAAGCGGCGGGGGTTGGAGGTTGGAGCAGACGCGTATTTGGTCAAAAGCAGCTTCGACCAAAAACATCTAATTGAAGCCATAGAAACTTTGTTGGGAACAAGGCAACAAAGCGAGTAGCTTAGTAAGCGGTAAGATATTGTTTATTTGCCTTCTGGACTTCAATGTCCGCTTACGGCTTAACGCTCACCGCTTGGCAAACTGGGTGCTGCGATGGTGACAGACAACGGCAATCCGACCTCCCAAACCAATGGCGACGATCCAATCAGGGTGCTTATCGTCGATGATGTAAAGAGCGCTCGGGATCTGCTTGAAGAAATCCTGGCCACGGATCCCCGGTTTCAGGTAGTGGGGAGGGTCGCGGATGGTGTGGAGGCAGTGGCTGTGGCCTTACAACTTCGACCCGACCTGGTCACCATGGATATCCGGCTCCCCGGGATCGACGGCTTTGAGGCGGTGGAGAGGATTCTGGCCGAGTTGCCGGTACCCATAGTGATGATCACCGCATCCATGGGCAACGAGGAGGAGAAACTTTTTCGGGCTTTTAGCTCTGGGGCGCTGGACGTCCTTGACAAGCAAGAGCTGTACCTCTGGCGTACCCGACCGGAGATAAGGAATAGCTTCCTTCGCAGAATGCGAGCCCTGGCCTCCACTCGGGTGAGGCAAGCTGTGGGTAGCATTACGGCTGAACCTGAAGCGTTGATGACAGTGGTGCCAACTCAAATTGGACCAGTTAAGCTCCCTCTTGTGGTTGCAATTGCGGCTTCCACCGGAGGCCCCACCGCTCTCATGCGGCTGTTCAAACGAATGCCCGGAGAGGTAAATGGTGCTTTCGTTGTCGTCCAGCATATGAGCCTTGGCTTCCTGGATGGCCTAGTCCGCTGGCTAGATGACGAAGTGGGACTGAAGGTCAAGAAAGCCCAAGAAGGAGACCTGCTGGAGCCCGGTGTAGTGCTGATAGCCCCCGGGGACCACCACATGATGGTTACCGACGTGGGTACTGTGCGGTTGAACAGGTCCTTGCCGATTAACGGCCACCGACCATCGGCAGAACTACTTTTTGATTCAGTGGCGAACCATTATAAGAACCGAGGGACTGGAGTCATTCTTACCGGGATGGGTTCAGATGGGGCGGAAGGGTTGAAGAGTCTTCGGGTGGGTGGTGGACATACCATCGCTCAAGATGAGCAGTCCAGCATCATTTTTGGCATGCCCCGGGCAGCCATTGAACTTGATGCGGCCGAGATGATTCTGCCGCTGGAAGAGATAGGACCTCAAATTATGAAGTGGATTTCTGAACAGCATTCCTCCAGTAACCATTGAAGCGAAAAGAGTGGTGGAATTAGAACTCAGTGATAAAGAATTCAAAAGTTTTCGGGATCTCATTGCAGAGCGCGCTGGGATTTACTTCGAACCTAGTAAGCAGGACCTCCTGAGAACGAATCTACTCCAGAGGATGGAAGATTGTGGTCTCAGCAATTTTGCAGACTATTTCCAACTTCTTTCTTCCCCTGCGGGTACCAAGGAGTTTGATCATCTACTCAATCTGATAATCATCCCAGAAACCTATTTTTTCCGTGACCAGGCCCAGTTCAGAGCTCTCGAGCACTTCATAATCCCCGAGATTCTCAAAAATGAATCTGATTCAGGATCATCACTGCGAATCTGGAGTGCCGGCTGTTCCACCGGTGAAGAGCCGTACACCATTGCCTTGATTGTGGCCGCGGGAATGGTGGGCGTGAAGTATCCGTCGGTCCAAATTCTGGCCACCGATGTGAGCAATGCTGCCCTAGAGGCGGCTCGTCGGGGAGTCTATGGGGCTCGTTCCGTCCGCGATGTGCCAAAGGAGTACCTGAACCGCTTTTTCAGTAAGAAAAGGGATAAGCACTTCCTGGACGAGTCAATAAAGCAGATGGTGGAATTTAGCTACTTCAACCTGGTGACCGAGCCTTATCCCCTCCTTGAAATGTCGGGCTGGGACATCATTTTCTGCCGCAATGTAACCATATACTTCCAGCCTGAATCCACTAAGAAAGTCATTCATAATTTTTACCAGAGCTTGCGGCAAGGGGGTTATCTTTTTGCCGGCTATTCTGAAAGCTTGCGCTATCTTTCAGATGAATTCAGCACCGTTCAGGTGGGAGGGACCTTTGTCTACAAGAAAGAACCCCAGGATAAAAGGGGCAAGAAGAAAGCTCGGCGAACCAGGCGCAACCGGGGCCGACAACGCACCCCTGCCAGTGGTCGCAGCCGACGGTTGGGGGCTCTTCCTGATCGAAAGGTAGATGAGATCCAACAGATCTGTGCCAGGGCCAAAGAGCTACTGGATATGGGCAAACCTGAGCAAGCCGGTGATCTTCTGGCGCCCTATCTGGAGAAATCAACGGCTTCCGAAAGTGTTCTTCTGCTGCAAGCAGAGATATTCCTCAACCAAGGCGATCTGGAAAATGCAGTGCAGTTATGCCAAAGGATAATCAGCTGCGAACCGCTCTCTGTTGCCGGCTATTACTTGCTGGGGGTGGTCTATCGGACCTGGGAAAAGGAGCGCAAAGCCATTGAAGAGTTCAAAAGAGTCTTATACCTGAAGCCCGAGCATGCCTTGGCGCGTTTCAACCTGGGGGATCTCTATAGCCAGGTGGGGCAGCTTGACGAGGCAAAACTTGAATATGCCAATGTAGTGAGACTGTTAAGAGAAGTTCCCGATGCTTTTGATGAACGGCTCGCCGGCGGCTTTTCTCCGGCTCTCCTCATTGATACGTGTTTAAGTAAGATCAAGGAGCTTGATAAAAGTGAGTAAACGGTAAGCGGTGAACGGTAAGGGGTGAAAGAATAATCTGATGCCCCCCCTCACCCCAGCCCTCTCCCCCATAAGCGCTAAGTTGTTTTTGCCCAGGAGGGACTGAAAAAAATGAACATCGAACATCGAACGTCCAACATCGAATGATGAATAAAAAAACCTGAACTACTAAATGATATTCTTCAGGAAACAGAGGAATTAATTAAGATTTTCGTTACGAGTATCAAAACGGCAGGAAAAAAATGAACATCGAACATCGAACGTCCAACATCGAACGTTGAATGGGAAAAGATGAAGAAACAGAAATAGACATTCAAGTTTTGACCTCGGATTCTTGAAAAGGAATGAAATTAAATTGCGGAGCGGAGCGACATCATTATTCGATGTTCAATGTTGGACGTTCGATGTTCGACGTTCATCTTGCAAACCAAGCCCGTATGGCACAAATGCAACCTGTGAACGTTTACAAAATAACTTAGCGCTTATGGCCCTCTCCCCCCAATGGGTGGAGAGGGAGTTGAGACGTTAATGGAAATCTTTGACTGGGTAAAAGATTTGAGCGTCTGGGTGATGCACTGGGCCAATACCCCGTACGGAGGGCTGGCTCTTTTTGTGCTTGCCTTCTGCGAATCTTCTTTTTTCCCCATTCCTCCGGATGTTCTTCTCATAGCTTTGTGTATGGCGAATTCACCCATGTCCTTTTGGTACGCGCTCATCTGCAGCCTGGGATCCACCCTGGGGGGTATGCTCGGCTATGGGATTGGGCGTATCGGTGGCCGGCCCCTTCTGGAGCGCTGGGTGCGGGCCGAGCGTATTCAGTTGGTGGAACGCCATTATCAGCGTTGGGATGTGTGGGCGGTGGCAGTGGCGGGATTCACTCCCATTCCCTACAAGGTATTTACCATTAGTGCCGGCGCTTTTCTTCTTGGTTTTCTTCGTTTTGTAATCGCTTCTATTCTGAGCCGCAGTGCCAGATTCTTCCTGGTGGCTGGGCTATTTTATTTCTTTGGTTCGACCATAAATGAGTTCATCTCCCGCTATTTCAATATCCTCAGTATTCTTTTTATAGTTTTGTTAGTCTTGGGGTTCTGGTTCATCAAAGTAAGTTCAAAACGGGCGATGCGGAACCCTTAGGCCAGCAGGCAGCTTGCAGAGTGCAGCTGGCAGTAAAGGAAGATTCCTCCATTTCAGAACCTGCCAGCTGCTTGCTGCTAGCTGCTTGCTGTTCCTTCCCCTTCTACGCGTCAAATAACAAGGACAAGTGTGGACAGTCACTTGGAAAACGAATAGAATTAGCAACTGCGCCCGGGCGCCGGGTCGAGGCTTGAGAAACCGCCTTCTCATGCCAAACCTTCTCTTATAGAGGTGATTCTTTGACCACACGGCGATTACTTATAGGTCTTCCTATCATTGTCCTCCTTTTCCTGCTGCAGTCTTACTTCTGGGTGCCCACCTACGAGGAGCAGACCAGGGGTAATCCGGAGAGGCTGGAAGAATATGTCACTGCGTCCATTGGTGACGCGCAGGTGCTCAATCCCGCGCTCTCAGCGGACAGTGCCAGCAGTGATATCAATGGGCTGGTATTCGAGGGACTGCTTGACTATGACGAAAATCTGAATTTCCGTCCTCGTCTGGCAACCAGCTGGGAGATTCACGAGGAGGCCTACTTTTATGTAAATGATCGGGCAGAGGTTCCCAATTTTGGGCACCCAAATGCTGACGGGTTGGCCGCCTTGATTATTCAGGCCAGAGGCAGGAACGCTGAGGGCACAGATTCACTGTCTCGGTCACTGAGCAACATTGAGGCGATAGAGGTTTTGCCTCCACAGCAGCTGCTGGAAGAGGTCATTGAAACCCTACCGGATGGCAACAAGGTCAAAGTGCGGCTGCAGATCTCTGCTCCCCCGAGAATCAAGCTGAGGCTTAAGCGGGTGGATCAGGATATATTTGACAATCTGGAAAAACTCTTGGGTGCTTCCTATTTTGCATCCTTCCAGGCTGAACGGTTTGTCGGAGTAAAACCTGCGGAGTTTGAATCAAAGCAGAAGGAGTATGCCAAGATCCTGCTGCCGCCGGTGGAGCACAATCCCGTCATTCTTTTCAAACTTCGGCCCGGGGTAAGATTCCATGACGGCCACCTCTTTGATGGTTATGATGTCAAGTTCACCTACGATGCCATCATGGATGCGGCCAATGTCTCACCACGGCTACCTGACTATGAGCCGGTTAAAACGGTGGAAGTGTTGCATCCTTTAACCGTCCGTGTAGTCTACAAACGTCTTTACTCGCCGGCGCTGGGAACCTGGATGATGGGGATTCTGCCGGAGCATCTGCTGAATTCTGAGGCACTACGGGCTGAGGCTCAGAGACGTGGCCTGGATGACGAAAACATGTCCATCAGGCAGAGCAATTTCAATCGAGACCCCATTGGTTGCGGGCCCTTCCGCTTTCGGGAGTGGAAGTCCGACCAGTACATTTTGCTTGATCGTTTTGATGATTACTGGGAAGGCCCGCCAAACTATCTGAGGTATTCCTACCGTATCCTTCCAGATATGTTGACCCAAGAAATGGAATTTTATGCTGGAACCGTAGACAGCTATGGGGTCCAGCCCCACCAAGTTCACCGCCTCAGAAATGACCCCAGGTACCAATATTTTGACGGGCTGAGTTTTGGCTACACCTATATTGGCTACAACCTGCGGCGACAGCCTTTCGCCGACCTGAGGGTGCGCAAGGCCCTGGGCATGGCCATCGACGTGGAAAAGATTATCCGCTACGTCCTCTACAACCAGGGGGGAAAGATCACCGGACCATTTCCCAAGCAGACCGACTTCTATGACCATGCAATCCAGCCGCTTCCCTACGATCCAGAAGGTGCTCTGCAATTGCTGGCTCAAGCGGGCTGGAACCGTAACCAAGATGGGTGGCTGGAGAAAGACGGCAAGCGGCTTCAGTTTACCCTGATCACCAACCAAGGCAACAACATCCGCAAGGCGATCCTGTCTATAGCCCAGAACTCCTGGCGTAAGATAGGCGTTGACGTTCGAACAGACCTTATCGAGTGGGCTGTGTTCATCCAGGAGAGAGTAAACAAGCTAGACTTTGACGCTTTGATACTTGGCTGGAGCATGGGCATTGAGCCGGACCTCTATCAGATCTGGCATTCAAGTCAGACAGGGCCATATCAGCTCAATTTCGTTGGGTTCAAAAACAAAGAAGCAGACGATCTAATAATAAGGATTAGACAGGAATATGACCGAGCGCGGCAGGTGTCAGACTGCCGCCGGTTGCACGAGATAATAGCTGCGGAGCAGCCCTACACCTTTCTTTTTGTTCGAAAGTGGACGGCATTATTGGACAAACGCATAGTCAGCATGGAGAGGGATCCCTCTGGTAAAGTACAATATGAAAAGATAAGGTCAACCAAAACCGGCAATTATACCTTTTTTTTCAACAAATGGATCAAACTGCCAGATGTGCCAACCTTTCAGGCGGAGGGCTAGTAGATGCTTGCTTTTCTTGGACGGAGCCTGGTGCAGAAAACGATTACCCTTTTCTTCATCTCGGTGATTTCCTTCGCCGTCATACATCTGGCGCCGGGAGAGCCCAGTCAGATTGATCCTCTCAATCCAAAATTCACCAAAGAGGTGTTGGAGCAGTTTCGCCAGCAGTTTCACCTGGATAAACCACTCCACCAGCAGTACTTTTTTTTCTACCGGGATCTGTTCACCGGTAAAAGCGTGTCATGGAAAGACGGTCGCTCCGTGCTGGCCAAGCTGTACGATCGTTTTCTCAACAGTCTGCCGCTTTTCATAGTCGGTACCCTGATCACCTGGACCCTTTCTTTTCCAGTTGGCATTCAGGCGGCCATACGGCGAGGTGGTGTATACGATCGAACCACCACCTTCTTTGCTTATCTGCTTATCTCTATACCGGGATTCTTCTTTGCGTACATCTTGATCATTTTTGTGGTGAGTACGTTTCATGTCCCGGTTATTGGCATGAAAACATTTGGGTTGAGTGGGGCCGGTGTTGTTACCAGGGTCATGGATCGAGTCTGGCACCTGGTGATCCCTTCCATTCTGGGAGCAACAGCGGGAATAGCTGTGCTATCACGTTATGTGCGTAATCAGATGTTGGAAGTGGAGGGCCAGGATTATGTTCGCACCGCCAGGGCCAAAGGGCTTTCCGAGGAACAGGTGCATTACAAACACGCCCTGCGTAATGCGCTTTTACCATTTGTAACCATGTTCGGCCTGATTTTACCCGGACTCATCGGTGGTTCGGTGATCATCGAATCCATTTTCGCCTGGCCAGGAATTGGGCGCCTGGCCTACGAGGCGATTCTTGCTCGGGATTATCCCCTTATAATTACAGTGAATTTTATATCAGCGATTTTGGTGCTGGTCGGGACCTTTATCTCCGATTTACTCTACATGGTGGTGGATCCGAGGATTAAGCTTTGAGAGGCATAGGGCACAGGGCATAGGGCATGGGGAAGTAATTGCGGATTTCGAATTGCGAATTGCGAATTTGAATAGGCATAGGGCGTAGAGTAAGGAGTCAGAATTCAGGAGAAAAAAACAAAAAAAATAATATTTTATTCTACTGGCTACTAACCAATAACTAGTAACGAATAACGGATAACGTATAACGTGCAGAACGAGGTGAAACGTGCAGGATTCTGCCTCTGAACATACCTTCTTAACTGATTCGTTTGAGCTGCCGCCGCAACAAACCAGGCTGCAGCAGTTCTGGACCCAGCTCCGCAAGAACCGTCTTGCCCTGGTGGGGTTCGTCATTTTTCTCGTTTTCTTTGTCATTGCATTAACTGGTAGACTCGTTACCTTTGGTACCTCCCCGCTTCTGGATCCCAGTATGGTAAGACTCCAGGAAAAGCTCCGACCGCCACTGTCTCGTCCCAACATGGAATCATTGCTCCCAGAGGAAATACCGCCAATGGGCGTCTATCTCCTGGGTACAGACGAACTGGGGAGGGACGTCTTCGCCCGCATGCTTCAGGGGGCATGGGTGTCTCTATCCGTGGGGTTCGTGGCAGTTGGGATCGCTGTGTTCATCGGGATTCTACTGGGTGGACTGGCCGGTTACTACGGCCAAAACCCAGTTCGGGTAGGGGAGGTCCTCATTGCCGTTCTGGTAATTTGGCTGGCACTGGGATGGGGCAAACTATCCGCTTTGATCTTGGTCGTTCTCGCCCTTGCGGCCATTGCCATCGCAGCCGTTTTGGTAGTGCAGCGAGATAGCGATTCCCGGGGGCTTCTCCACGTTTTCAGTGCCCACTTTCTATCAGTTGATATGGTCATCACCGGCCTGATCGATATCATGCTTTGTTTTCCCAGTTTCTTCTTGATCCTCACTGTAGTCGCATTACTGCCGGCGAGCATCTACAATATCATGATCGTCATCGGTATTACCAGCTGGATGGGGGCGGCGAGGTTTATCCGGGCCGAGTTTCTCTCTTTGCGAGAGCAGGATTTTGTTGATGCGGCCCGGGCCTTGGGGGTACCAGACTGGAGAATTATCTTCCGCCATATGGTGCCCAATGCCATTGCTCCGGTTCTGGTCTCGGCCACCATCGGTATTGCGGGGGCAATCCTGACGGAGGCTGGCCTGAGCTTCCTGGGTTTTGGGGTTCCTCCGCCGGATGCCACCTGGGGTAACATCCTCTCAGATGGTAAGAATTATCTTTTTGACGCGCCCTGGCTCACGTTTGTGCCTGGGATAGCCATACTGGTTGTTGTGCTCTCCTTCAACCTTTTTGGGGAGGGATTGCGGGATATTTTCAATCCGAAGTTGAGGGAAAGACATTAGTCCTCACAGCGCTTGGGAAAAGCGTGGATTGTAAGGAGCCAGGAGCCAGGAGCCAGGAGGATAAAGTACTTTTTTCTTTGAGTTTTTCTTCTGAATTCTGACTCCTGAATTCTGACTCCTTGGTACTTAGTGCTTAGTTAGGACGGCGATGCAATGACATCTGAACCTCTTCTAATTGTTGAAGACCTAAAAGTCTATTTCGATACTGATCAGGGCGTGGCAAAGGCCGTTGATGGCGTGAGTTACCAGGTGGGGCAGGGCGAGACGGTCTGTCTGGTGGGTGAGTCCGGATGTGGCAAAACAGTCTCCGCCCTTAGCATTCTTGGTCTCCTGCCGCAGCCTCCGGCGAAGGTTGCTGGCGGCACCGTTACCTTTAAAGGGACAAAACCTCCTTGATTTGGGTGAACAGGATTTGCAGCAAATCAGGGGTCGGAAAATCTCCATGGTGTTCCAGGAACCGATGACCTCACTGAACCCGGTTTTCACCATCGGCTACCAGATAGAGGAAGTGCTCACCACCCATGAGCACGTGAGTCCCCAACGAGGCCGAGGAGAGGGACCATTAAACTGCTGCACGATGTGGGCATTCCTTCGCCAGAGGAACGAATCCACGACTACCCTCACAACCTGAGCGGCGGGCAGCGCCAGCGGGTCATGATCGCCATGGCTCTCGCCTGCAACCCTGATCTGGTTATTGCAGACGAACCGACCACTGCCCTGGATGTGACCATTCAAGCTCAGATACTCAACCTTTTTGGAGAGCTTCAGGAAAAAAGAGGAATGGCCATCTTGCAGATAACCCACGATCTCAGTGTGGTTGCGAGTGTGGCCGACCGGATCTACGTGATGTACGCTGGGATTGTGGTGGAGGTGGGCTCGGTCTGGCAGATTTTCCATGAACCTTGTCATCCCTATACCATGGGGTTACTGGAATCATTGCCTGGTCGCAGGGAAAGGGGGCAAGAATTGGCCACCATCCCTGGGGCAGTTCCTGATCCCACCAGGAAACCTCCAGGTTGCCCGTTCCATCCCCGTTGCTCCCATGTCCAAGATAGTTGTCGCAGTCAGTTTCCAGAGATGTGCAACTTCGCTGACAGCCACCTGGCAAGGTGTCCAATTATTCACGCACAAAAACGCAAAGAGCAGAGCGCATAGCGCATAGCGCAAAGGGAAAACAAAAAAGGACATAATGTAGGGTGGGTACTGCCCATCTCGATAGTAATAATGTGTAGGGGCGGGGTTTACCCCCGCCCGAAAAAAGAATGCAATGGATGAGCTGGCTACTCCGGAAAACAACCTAATCCTTGAAGTACAGGGGCCTGAAGAAGTATTTCCCCGTGCACCGCGGCTTTCTCCAGCGAGTAGTGGGATGGATAAAAGCGGTGGATGGGGTGGATTTGGGGTTGTCAGCCGGCAAAACACTTGGACTGGTGGGCGAGAGCGGCTGCGGAAAATCAACTTTGGCTCGTCTTATCCTCAAGCTGATAGAATCGGATGCAGGCAAGATCTTATTCCAGGGTGAGGATATCACCGAGCTTTCTCGGGCTGAGATGCAATCCTACCGTCGGAGGATGCAAATTATCTTTCAGGATCCCTTCGGATCCCTCAATCCCCGGATGACCGTGGGGCAATCCATTGAGGAGGGGTTGCGCACCATCCAGATGGGAGGCCGGGAGCAGCGGCAAAACCGCGTGGCCGAGCTGTTGGAAATGGTGGGAATTCCGGCCTGGGCCGCTCAGCGCTATCCTCATGAATTCAGCGGTGGCCAGCGACAGCGAGTGGGCATTGCCCGGGCACTTAGCGTGGAGCCAGAGCTGATCATCTGTGACGAACCGATCTCAGCCCTTGATGTCTCCATCCAGGCCCAGATCCTCAATCTTCTTCAAGATTTACAAAAAAGGCTGGGCCTGAGCTATCTCTTTATAGCCCACGACTTGAATGTGGTCGAGTACGTTAGCGACAATGTGGCCATCATGTATCTTGGACACGTTGTGGAGTACGGCCCGTCTGAGGTGGTATACGACCAACATCTGCATCCATACTCCTCAGCTCTGCTGGAGGCGGCCCCGGTGCCGGATCCTTCGGTCAAGCGTTCTTGGACACCACTTGCTGGCGATGTACCTAGCCCTTTCAATCCTCCCCCGGGCTGCAAGTTTCAGAACCGCTGTCCTCTGGTTGAGGACCGCTGCAGGAAAGGAGAGATTGAGTTTTATGAGGTTAATGCCACCCACCGGGTACGTTGCTGGAAGGTGTTGGGCCGTTAGGCCCAGCAGTCATGCGCAGCAGGCAGCAGGCTGTTACACTGCAGTAGTACTGTAAAGACGCGGGGACTGCGATGCGGTGACACGGCGACGCGGCGAAATATGAAAAATGACAAATGTGAAATGCCAAATGAAGCCAGGCGCTCATGCTTTGTACCATGCGCGTGACTTTGATCTTGACACCGTATTATGCTACTAGGCGGGCTCATCTGAGCAGTGAAATACTTCGTAAGTGGGCAAGCGCTTTCAGGCTTTTGCTTTAGTACATTTTAGTTCATTCTAGGCACTTTAGCTCACTTTGGTCATTTTAGGAATTTGACATATGGATCTCAACGATCCGACCTCATTTACATTAGAAGAGCCAGGCCAACGCCGTATCTTTTCGGTTAGCGAACTCACCAGGGAAATACGCGGGCTGCTGGAGGATCACTTCCCCTTCATTTGGGTGGAAGGCGAGATCTCCAATTTCAGGGTGCCTGCATCCGGCCACTACTACTTCGTACTCAAAGACGCTGAAAGTCAGGTGCGCTGTGTTATGTTTCGCTCCCAGCAGCGGTGGATGCGCTTTCAGCCGGAAGATGGCCTACACGTGCTATGTCAGGCCAGGGTCAGTGTTTACGAGCCTAGGGGTGAATACCAGCTGCTGGTGGATGTGATGGAACCCCGGGGTCTGGGGGCGCTGCAACTTGCCTATGAGCAGATGAAGCGGGGCCTGGAAGCAGAGGGACTCTTCGATGCCGAACACAAAAAACCAATTCCTTTTCTCACCCAGCGTCTTGGGGTGGTGACTTCTGCTACGGGAGCTGCCATTCGGGACATTATTAGGGTGGTCAGGGAGCGGTACAGCAACCTGGAGATTTACCTTTACCCGGTCAGAGTTCAAGGTGAAGGGGCGGCAGAGGAGATAGCTACAGGGATTGATACCTTTAACGCTGAGTTTCCTGTCGATGCTCTGATCGTCGGCCGAGGTGGAGGGTCTTGGGAGGATCTGTGGGCTTTCAACGAAGAAGCCGTAGTTCGGGCTATTTTCAGGTCACAAATCCCGATTATTTCTGCGGTAGGCCATGAGATAGACACCACCTTGGCCGATCTGGCCGCAGACGTACGCGCACCTACACCCTCGGCGGCTGCTGAACTGGTGGCCCAGCACAAAGAGGCTCTCGAAGCATACGTGGCCGATCTGCTTCAGCGGTTGCAAGGCCGCGTCGGTCAAATACTTAGCCTTGCCGGAGAGCGTTTGAGCAGCCGCAAACAACGGTTGCGGCATCCTGCTGTACGACTGGCTGATCTTCGGCTGCGTCTCGATGAACATACACAACGACTGGATTTCGCTAGTGGTCAAAGGCTGAATTCCGAAGCTCAAACGTTTTTTCGGCTCAGAGATCATTTGTTCCATTTCAGCCCAGGCCGCAGGATTTCCGAGTCACGAAGTCTTCTGGACCAGTGTTGGCGAGATCTTGGACTATTCGCCAGCCAGAGTTTGCAGAGAAAACGCCAGACCCTGGAACGCAGCCTGGCACAGCTGGATGGCTTGAGTCCCCTTGGGATACTGGCTCGTGGTTACAGTATTACATCCACCTGGCCGAAGGGGAAGGTGGTTCGCTCGGTGAGGCAGGTGAAAAAAGGTGCTACGGTGCGAGTGCGTCTTCACGAGGGAGCGATGAGATGTAATGTGACCGACATAGAGGAGACTAACTGATAATTTGGACGCTCGCCGGATCTCGGAGAGGTTTGATGCACTGCTGGCCAGGAGTGGTGATTTTGAGAAGAGTATTTCTGATAGTATTTACACTTTTGATTTTTGCGCTAACAGCGAAAGCAATGGCAGATACCTTAGAACTGATTGGAGCGGAACAGCCCGTGGCCCAGGGAGAAGTTGTACAAATCGTACTCAAAGGGGCGACGGAGGGCTCAGAAGTGATAGGCTTTTGGCGGGGGAAAACCCTTGAGTTCTTCAGAGTCGATGAGGACAATTATGGCTCTCTGGTGGGTATTGATCTGAGACTGGCTCCTGGGACGTACCCTTTAAAAGTGGAGGTTAGCTCTCCAGGGAACAGTCCTCTGACCAGACGGGCAACCGTGAAGGTGGTGGATAAGGACTATGGGGTACAGCGTCTGACCCTGCCGAAAAAGATGGTTACCTTGGACCCTGCCACGCTTGAGCGGGTAAAAAAAGAAGGCGCGAAGTTCAGCAGACTATGGTACAAACAAAACCCCAGACGTTACTGGAGGGGCAATTTTGTCCGCCCGGTTCCAGGCAAGCTCAACACACCATTCGGGCTCAGGCGAATTCTGAATGGCGAACCGAGAAGTTCGCACTCGGGAGTGGATCTGCGTGCAGCTGAGGGCGAGCCAATAAGAGCGGTCAATCATGGCAAGGTCGTTCTGGTGGGTGACTTCTATTTTCACGGCAAGGCCGTGGTTATTGATCACGGTTGGGGATTATACTCCATGTATTTTCATCTATCCCAATTGAATGTTGCCAAGGGAGATTTTGTCGGAAAAAACGCAGTCATTGGGCTTGCTGGTTCCACGGGGCGAGCCACCGGGCCACACCTTCACTGGGGTATACGGCTTGGAGGCGCCCGGGTGGATCCCTTCGCCCTCTTGAGGGTGACTGGCGGATGAGGGAAAGAAGTGGCTAGAAAGAAAGAAAAATTTGAGGAGGCCTTGCAGAAACTGGAGGCCATCGTCGCTCAGATGGAAGAAGGAGACCTCCCCCTGGAAGAGACGCTGAAAGCATTTGAGGAGGGGGTGAGGCTCGCCAGGTTCTGTGCCAGTAAACTAGACGAGGCTGAGCGTAAAGTGGAGAAGCTGATGCGGGATCAAGCCGGCAAACTGCAAACCACTTCATTTAGTGAGGAGGAAGATGACTCCTGACTTCGACCTCAAGCAGTATCTGGAGGATCGCCGCCTTATGGTGGAAGAGGCTCTGGAGGTTGCCTTGCCACAGCAAGATGGGCCGGAAACCAGAGTTGTTGAAGCCATGCGCTACAGCCTTTTTGCTGGAGGCAAGAGACTGCGCCCAATCCTTTGCCTGGCAGCGTCCGAAGCGGTGGGTGGCGACCTTAAAGCTGCCATGCCAGCTGGTTGTGCTCTGGAAATGATTCATACATATTCTCTCATCCATGACGATCTCCCTGCCATGGATGACGACGACTTGCGGCGTGGAAAGCCAACCAACCATAAGGTTTTTGGAGAAGCCATTGCCATTCTCGCGGGTGATGGTTTACTCACCGAAGCCTTTGTGCTACTTAGCGACTACAATTCTTTGTTGCCTGAGAGAGCGGTGCAGGTTATAGGGGTCATTGCCGAGGCGGCAAGCTACCGTGGCATGGTGGGTGGCCAAGTAGTTGATATACTCTCACAAAATAAGCGAGCCGAGCTGGAAACTGTACAGCAAATGCACAGTCGTAAAACTGCGGCGCTTATTGCCGCGGCGACGGAATCGGGAGCACTGTCAGGAAAAGGCTCCGAAGCCCATGTTGCTGCTCTGGCCCGATATGGTAGGGCCATTGGCCTCGCTTTTCAGATAGCAGACGATATTCTTGATATCGAGGGGGATACCGAGCTTCTCGGCAAGACCACAGGTGCAGACGAGGCCAGGGGTAAGGTGACCTATCCTGCGGCCGTTGGCCTGCAACGCTCGCGGCAAGCAGCTAACGAAATGGTGAATGATGCCTTGGCAGCGTTAGAGGGGTTCGATGATAGAGCTAACCCCTTGCGTTCGCTGGCAAATTATATAATAACGAGGAAGAAGTAGCATCGCGCAGTAAGCAGGGAAATCTCTGTTCTCGGACTTAAAAAGTAAGGTGGTTATCGATTCAACGACTGCAACATAAAGGTTTAGAGACACTTTGCGCTCTGCGTTTTTAGAAAGGAGTGCCAGGTTGAGTATGGAAACCAGTAAAGAAAGTTCCCAGTCAGAGCAGGAGCGACAGCCTCTTCTGCCTGGCATAGACGGCCCGCAGGATCTAAAGTCTTTGTCCATAGAAGAGCTTTACCAGTTGGCTGAGGAGATCCGAGAGGAAATTATCTGTACTGTTGCCAGTAACGGCGGTCATCTGGCCCCTAACCTGGGAGCGGTGGAACTGACCCTGGCCCTGCACTACGTATTTGATGCCCCACAGGACCTGATCGTTTGGGATGTCGGCCATCAGGCTTATGCTCACAAACTGATAACGGGTAGAAGGGACCGGTTTCACACGATCAGAACGCATGGGGGCATCAGCGGCTTCCCCAAACGGAGCGAGAGCCCATACGATGCCTTTGGTGTTGGGCACGCCAGCACCTCCATCTCCGCGGCCCTGGGTCTTGCCACCGGTAAATTCATGAAGGACGATACCGACAGGGTAATAGCCGTCATTGGTGACGGCTCCATGACCGGAGGGATGGCCTTCGAGGGACTCAACCAGGCCGGACATCTGGAGCGCGACCTCATAGTTGTGCTCAACGACAACGAGATGTCCATCGCTCCCAATGTGGGCGCGCTGTCATCTTTTTTGAGCCGCAAGATGACCACCAAGTTGGCCGTTCGCATCAAGAGGGATGTGGCTAATGTTCTCGCCAGTATTCCCGGGATAGGTGATGACATCCTGCAATTGGCGAGACGAGGTGAAGACTCGTTCAAGAGTTTCTTTACCCCCGGCATGCTCTTTGAAGCCTTGAAATTCGAGTACATTGGTCCCATCAAGGGACATCGGCTGGACCGTCTCATCGAAGCCTTCACCAATGCCAAGAACCTTAAGGGGCCGGTGTTGGTACACGCCCTAACCATCAAGGGCAAGGGCTACAAGCCGGCAGAATGTGATCCCTCCAAGTTCCACGGCCTGGGCAGATTCGAGGTGAGTACCGGCGAGCCCGTAACCAAGCCGGGGGCGCCTTCATACACTAAAATCTTTGGACAGACCATGGTGAGGCTGGCTGAGGAAGACGACAAGATAGTAGCCATCTCAGCTGCTATGCCCGAGGGCACCGGCTTGGGCCAATTCGCCGCTCTCTATCCGGAACGCTTTTTTGACGTGGGAATCTGTGAACAGCATGCAGTGACCTTCGCGGCCGGCCTGGCTTTGGAGGGCTTCAAACCGGTGGTGGCCATCTACAGCACCTTTTTGCAGCGGGCCTACGACCAGGTGGTTCATGATGTATGTCTGCAGAATCTACCAGTTACCTTTGTCATGGATAGGGGTGGCCTGGTGGGTGAAGACGGCCCAACGCATCATGGTGTTTTTGATCTTTCTTACCTGCGCCACGTTCCAAACCTGGTGCTAATGGCCCCGGCCGATGAAAATGAATTGCAGCGTATGTTGAAAACCGCCTTGGAACATGATGGCCCCATAGCCTTGCGCTACCCCCGGGGCACGGCGGCAGGGGTGTCGATGGACAGCGAGATCCGGACGCTTCCAATTGGCAAAGGGGAGTTGGTGTGTGAAGGCAAAGACCTGGCCATTCTCGCCATTGGTAATAGGGTGTTGCCAGCGCTTGAGGCGGCCAAGGAACTGGAAAAAGAAGGTATCAAGGCAGCTGTTGTCAATTGCCGTTTCGTAAAGCCGCTGGATCGAGACCTGATTATTCAGTTGGCCAACCAGACCAATCGATTGCTTACAGTTGAAGAAAATGCCTTGCAAGGTGGGTTTGGCACTGCCGTGCTTGAATTGCTGGCTGAAGAGGGCCACATCGGAGTTCGGATTGTTCGCTTAGGTATCAGTGATCAATTCGTGGAGCACAGCTCTCAACAACTGCAACGCTCCGCCTGCGGCATTGATACTCCGGGAATTGTAGAGGCCGCCCGTGCCATGGTTGCAGGCGATGGCGTCAAACAAGCCGCGTCTCAATGATAGCTTGCAGCCGTCAGCATTCAGTCCCGCCCAGGCGGGATCAGCTTAACCTTATGTTTTTAAATGTATTTTGCTGAGAGCTGAAAGCCGATGGCTGAGCGCTTACGCCTGGATGTACTGCTGGTAGAGAGAGGATTGGCTGAAAGCCGCCAACGTGCCGCCGCCTTGATTCTCGCCGGCAAAGTGCGGGTCGAGGGGCGCAAGGCTCTGAAAGCAGGCCAGAGAGTAGTCCCGGACGTTGAAGTGGAGGTGCTCGATCCGGGCGAGGGTTACGTAAGCCGCGGTGGCTTCAAGTTGGCCTCCGCTCTGGATACTTTTTCATTGCAGGTGGGTGGGCTGGTGGCCATGGACGTGGGCGCCTCCACGGGTGGTTTCACCGATTGTCTTCTTCGGAGAGGGGCACAAAAGGTTTACGCCATTGATGTGGGCTACGGCCAACTGGCGTGGCAGCTTCGCCAAGATTCTCGGGTAGTGGTACTGGAACGGTGTAATGTTCGTTACCTGACCCGTGAACAAGTTCCAGAGTCCGTGGATCTGGCAGTTATCGACACCTCCTTCATCTCCCTCAAGAAAGTTATTCCCAAGGTCCTCGAGTTTTTCAAAAGTGGTGGCCAGTTACTGGCGCTCATTAAACCCCAGTTTGAGGTCGGACGGGACCAGGTGGGCAAGGGAGGAGTTGTGCGTGATCCCATGCTGCATCGGCAGGTGGTGGGAGAATTGGAAGATTTCTGTCGCAGTCAGGGGCTGGAGGTCGAGGGGGTTGCGGAGTCAAGCCTGCTGGGCCCCAAAGGAAACCGTGAGTTCTTCATCTACGCTGTGAAATCCCAACAATGAAGATCCATCTTGTATTTGTTGGTAAAACCCGCGAGCTCTATTTGCGAGAGGGTATAGAGGACTTCCTGGGGCGATTGCGCCGGTATGTGCAGGTGGAGGTAAAAACCGTCCGTTCCGAGCGCTTGACTCGAGAAAGCCAGGCAACCAGGGTGGTGGCCGCTGAAAGCGAGAAGGTGGCAGCCGCAGTCCCCAGGGACGCTCACTTTGTAGTTCTGGATCGACAGGGAAAACAGATGAGCTCGGAAGGGCTGGCTCACTGGTGGCAAAGATTGGAGCAGTCTGGCTGCCGGAAACTATGCTTTGCTGTGGGAGGGGTTCTGGGATTTTCGAACGAACTGCGGAGTCAGGCCCAAACCCTGCTCGCCCTTTCCAAAATGACCTACACCCACGAAATGAGCAGGCTGATTCTCCTGGAACAGCTCTATAGGGCCTGCACGATCATGCGAGGGGAAAAGTACCACAAATAGCCTGTTTATACGGACTCAACCGCTTTTACTTCTGGCACCATCTGTTTGACGATGCGCTCCACGCCCTGCTTAAGGGTCATTTGTGACATGGGGCAACCGCTGCAGGCACCGGTCAGCCGTACTTTCACCACGCCGTTTTCTTCCACATCCACCAGCTCGATGTCGCCGCCGTCGCGTTGAAGAGCGGGCCGAATTTTGTCCAGAGCTTTTTCAATTTGTTCCTTCATCCTATCCTCCTGTAGGGGCAGAACCTGTCAGAATCTAAGCCATGACAAAACCGCTCGGCTAAACCCCTCCATATCGTCCAAAGGTCACTCCAGCAGGATACTGAAGGTCTGCCGCGCTAGATTCTTCAAACGCAACAGGGAATATAACCACTAGTGGTAAAGAATGCAACCGCGTTTTTTCTGGTAATTCGCTGGGGGATATGATAACGGCTTTGATTGCGAATTGCGGGTTTCGAATTTCGGATTGCGAATTTCGGATTGCGGCACGCACTTTGCTTCCTTGACGATATAAAACCCTGGATAGACAGTAAGGAATCGTATGAAAGAACAACTGATCCAGAAGATCAAAACCTGTCAGTCCGTCATTGGCATTGTGGGCCTCGGTTATGTGGGTCTTCCCCTGATGTTACGTTTTACAGAGGTGGGGTTTCCAGTGCTGGGCTTTGACATCGATGAAGTTAAAGTGGCCAAGCTCAACAATGGAGAGAGCTATATCGGCCATATCCCATCGGCAGCCATTGCTGAGAAGCGGCAGCAGGAGGTGCAGCTAGGAGGAGGAAAGACCGTGCCTCTTCTTGATGCCACCAGTGACTACAGTCGGGCCTCTGAAACAGATGTGCTCATTCTCTGTGTGCCAACCCCTCTCAACAGACATCGTGAACCGGATCTATCTTATGTGCGCCATACCATTGAGTCATTGCAACCGTACCTGCGGCGGGGACAGATGATCAGCCTGGAGAGCACCACCTATCCGGGCACCACCGAGGAGGAACTTCGGTCCAGAATTGAGAAGTCCGGTTTTATAATCGGCAAGGACGTTTTCTTGGTCTATTCACCGGAGCGGGAGGATCCGGGCAATCCCATTTACAATACCGAGAATATCCCTAAGGTTTGCGGCGGCTCAAGCAAAGAGTGTTTGGAGGTGGGCCAAGTCCTTTACAGTATGGTGGTGGGGCAGGTTGTGCCGTTGTCTTCTACCCGGGCAGCTGAGTTAACCAAACTGTTGGAAAACATCTACCGGGCGGTGAACATCGGGCTGGTAAACGAGCTCAAGATCGTGGCGGATCGGATGGGAATAGACATTTGGGAGGTTATTGATGCTGCTGCCACCAAGCCTTTCGGATTCACGCCATTCTATCCAGGTCCGGGTTTAGGCGGACACTGCATTCCCATTGACCCCTTTTACCTGACCTGGAAGGCCCGAGAATACGGGATTAACACTCGCTTCATAGAACTTGCCGGTGAGGTGAATACGGCCATGCCCCACTGGGTGGTGGGGAAGGTGATAGATGCCTTGAATGAAAAGGGTCAGTCGCTCAAGGGGGCAAAGATACTGGTGCTGGGCTTGGCCTACAAGAAAAATGTTGACGATCCTCGGGAGTCGCCGGCCATGGAGATTATGGAAATCCTCAGGAGCAAGGGGGCGGACCTATGTTACAGTGATCCCCACGTTCCGGTATTTCCCCCCATGCGTCGGCACCAATTTGAATTGCAGTCTGTGGAGCTCACCCCGGAAGCTCTTCAACACCTTGATTGTGTGCTGTTGATTACCGATCACGACGATTTTCCCTATGATCTCATTGCCGCCCACGCATCGCTCATAGTGGACACCCGCGGTGTCTACCGCGACGATGAACCCAATGTGGTCAAGGCGTGAACTGTTAATTCTTTCGCGTTAATTTGCTACATAAGTCTCTTAAACCCCCATAGGCTTTCCTGCCAAAGACCATGTCGGCTTGAAGCAGTTGGTTCGTGAATCATCCGGGCTAGGCCTTCGGTTCTGTCGAGGCAGAGTGTCGCGGGGCTTTCTTTTTTCTCTTGGCTTATGGTATGGTCATCATTATGAGTAGCCAAGCAGTTTCGAGCCATACCTAAGACGGTATCGTCTGGGTGTTGGCAAACAAGAAGTGGGAGGTTCAACGTGTCTAAAGGCAAAGAAATCCATGTTCGTTGCATGCGTTGCCAAGAATTGGTTCCTTCGTCTATTAGCTTCAAAGATAGTAAGAGCTTTGATATGGAGACCCTTATTAAGAACCGGCCTCCATGTCCCAGATGCGGAGATATGACGAGTTACGATAAGAAAAATATATGTATTCGTGACGAAAGTGGGGAATTCGTTTGTATCGACATCAAATGAGAACAGACCATCTCGCAGCCACATCGGTATCCCCAACGGTTCCGGTGGGGAGCAAGCCTGAAGCATAGACTGGAGAGAGGAAGAGGCGGAGAAGTAGTCCCGCTAAAAAAAGTATGGGTATCGAAAGACGACTCCATCCCAGAATCCTGGTTAAGTGGCCCGCTGTAGTGGAAACTCCGCAAGGTTCATTAGAAGGGGAGACAAAGGACATTAGCGTCGACGGTGTATTCATCTTCTGCTCAAAAGAGCCTGAGATTGGAGAAAACTTCCCTATTGTTCTAAAACCTTCCGAACAGCGAACCATTTCTGTAGTTGGCGAAAAGATTTGGTCAGGTAGCTTTACTATTGACAATAGAACAGTATTCGGTATGGGTGTGCAGTTCATCCACATATCACCTGAAGACCGAAACTACATTGCTGTCTTGATTGAAAAGAGCAGTAATGAGTAGCCATCTGGATCCTGACGAAATCAGACGAGTCAAAGCCCCCCCCGGCAAATGCCCGAAGTGGAAACTCGCCGCAATGGTTACGCCGACTGACAAAATGTGTCCCGCCTGTGGAGCTAGCTGGCGAAACCACTGAAGCGTTGCCACCAATCAATATCTTGCATGTTTCTCATCATAGCAGAAACTCTCTGACCCCTTATAACTTGAGGCTTGACTGAGCGACCCATAGAGATTAATGTGCACGTACTAAGGGTCCAGTCATATTAGAAAGGTCGGTTTCGCTCTGGAGGATCGTTTCCTTTGCCAAAGCGGGGACCTGAGATTTGGGACCATAACAGAAACTTTTTGAAGGAGGTCAGCACTGTGGCAGAAGGCACTGTAAAGTGGTTTAGTGAACAGAAAGGCTACGGCTTCATTGAGCAGGATGACGGAGGGGACATATTCGTTCACCACTCCGACATTAATATGCCCGGTTTCAAAACTCTTAATGAAGGTGACCAGGTGAGCTTCGAGATTGGAGAGGGCACCAAAGGGCCTGCGGCCAAGAACGTCACGAAGCTTTAATTGGCAGCAACACACTTATCACGGGCATCTCGCCGATATCAGACGAGAAGCCCTTTCTTTTTGTTGCATGGGAAACTGAAATAGATGATGCGTAGTTAGGTGTTTTGAGTATCGAAGAATTAGTGGAGAGTCAGCTGATCCCTATTGTTTAATTTGTGCGGTTGATTATTCAATAGCGCAAATTGAATCAACGCACGTTAATGGAGGATTGCTTCTATGAATATGTATATCGGCAACTTAGCCTATGACGTCACAGAGGATGATCTGAAAAATGCCTTTTCTGAGTTCGGCGAAGTGTCAAGTGTGAAAATCATCATTGATAAGTTCTCAGGACGATCTAAGGGATTTGGCTTTGTGGAAATGCCGAGCAACTCGGAAGCTGACCAGGCGATCAAGGCTTTGAATGGTAAGATGTTTAGTGGTCGCAGTATAAAGGTTAACCAAGCTGAAGCGAAACGTAAACGTCCGCAGCGTAGACATAGATATTAGCACCCATCAACTCGCTGGTTATAGCAATAGGAGTATTGCCCGGCCCCTTTTTGGGGCAGGCTATTCATATGTCAAAGAACACTGCGGAGCTTCGGCTCTGCTTTTTTATCCCACCCGCCGATGTTCTCTTTTTGCGCCTAATAGAGCTGCAATCGAAGGGCTAGGCAATCCTTCTTACTCCCCATGCTGCCCGCCTGCCTCAGCAAAATGGTGGTTTTACGGATTGACATAATCAACACGTTTACATTAGCCTACGGGTATGCTGCATTCCCCGTGCTAGCGAATACCCACAAAGGTCAATTGGCTTCCTGCTGGACTCCCCGCACTCACTCCGCTGAGAAAAAGGAACACGGAAAATGAAAACTAACTCTCAGACGAAGTGTGCCAATTGTGGAGCCACCTATTCCTACGTGGTGCAAGGTAGAAGAGATTATTTCATTCCTTGGGGGTCTTACTTTCTCTGTGACAAGTGCCACAGGTTCGCTATCATGGAAGCATTGAAGGCTGAGCTAAAGCCTCCATTTGGATCTACCAAATGATACAGTGGTTCGCACCAAATCGCTTTCTATGCCCTTAGCCCGGATATTTCATTAATTCACTCCATATTATGTATCCGGGTTAGACTGGTAGGGGCGTGGGTATGCAACGTTAGGGTTTACATCGGCTAACCGATTCGGCGGGAGGTAAAAACAAGCCTTGAGAGTTCTTCCCGTTGACCGGCACTGCTGCCAACCTAATTGTCATCAGTCTGCCAACCTAGTTTACACCGTGTAACTCCCCGAAAATAAAGACTCTTTGTGCGACCATAGAAGAACTGTCAACTTAGTTGACTTTTTTTCAATAAAACGAGGTTGGTTTCTTCTCGGTGTCTCCTCCTCAGATGCATAAAAATATTTAATAATATCAATTTGTTAAATGAATATTTTAAATTTCATTCATTTGCTGCAGGGTTGGCATGCCACTTGCGTTAATAAAGAGGCAAAGGTTGATGATTTTTTGGCTAAGTCGCAACCGAAGGAGGGGGTCATGAAGAAATGCATGATAACAATTACGGAGGTCTTGGAAAACAAGACTTGTCAAACCGTGGTACTGGATATCTCGGAGAGGTCCATTTCAGTAAATTGCCCAAAAAGCACTGGGATTGAGGTCGAATCCATCAATAGAGATTCTCATTTTGAACTCATTTTCAAACTGCCTCACATTGATCAGCAACTTCACCTCCAATGTAAGACCCGTCATAGGCGTGACATTCCTAACGAGGTTGAATGTGGTGCGACTTTTGGAGTCTCTAATGAAGCCTATTTAGGGCACAATTGCCAATTGGCCGCATAAGGTACTTTGCATGATGACACGCACTGTCAACTGATAGCTCGGCCTGATCCCGCGTTCACTAGGTGCACGGCTGGTCCTCAGCTTATCCTGAGATTAGAAACCCAATGGCATATTTCCTGCAATCTTGGTTGCTGCGAGTAGAGAGACTGTACACTTTTCTTTTTCGTATACCAACCTCCCTTTTCAAAAGCCCTCACACCAACACTTGCGGTGGGGGCAGCCAACAAGAGAGGCGGACAAAATGGCATTTGAAGACCACCGCGCACATCCCAGGGCAAACCTGAGATGGCCTGTTTCCGTTCAACTTAGTGGTGCGGTCGCTGAGGGAGTGACGAAAGACATTAGCGAAGGCGGTGCGTACGTGTGCTGTACTAACCCATTGGGACCAAACGAAGTCCTTGATATGGTCATAAATGCCCCAGATAAACCGCTGAATGTCAAAGCTGAGGTGGTGTGGTCGAGTATGTCTGGCCTTGATGACGAGATTACTCCAGGGGGAATGGGTGTTCGTTTTCTGAATATCGGTAGTGAAGACAGAAGAATCATTGCTAAAGCGGTAGCTGAACACCTCAGTGAAGATATGGAATCTGAAGAGTTACAAGATTCGATGTTTGATACGTTGGAAATCAACTAACCCCTCTCCCTCACGAGCATCTCCTGTCCCCATTCTCCCTGCTTCTCCTGTGGCCACGGCCATCTTTCCGGTCTGGCGACAGCAATTCATGAAACATCCGGGCTAGGGATTCTTAAAAAATCTAGCAAAACAATATATTTTCCTATTGACCTTAAATTTTTTGGGATTAGAATTAGTGGTCAGCCCGCCCCTTAAAGTAGCTCCCTTCGAATGGGAGCTCTTCTCACTATTGAATAACTAAGAACCAAAACAGCCAAGAAGGGTTTAGGGTAAATTCTATGGATCCCATATTGACACCCAACAGTGAGTTAGGCAAAGTCATTGAAACCGGCACCCGGGCCGCAAGCAACCTTTGCTGGGCTTGCGGCACTTGTGACAACGAATGCCCCATCAACCTTGCCAGCAACCGCCTTTCCCCCCGGAAGATTGTGAGAATGGCGAATATGGGATTATTCGATGAATTACTCTCCATACCGGAAATTTGGTACTGTCTGACTTGTCAGCGTTGTCTCGACGTCTGTCCAAACGGAGTGAAGCCCGCGGAAGTGATCCGCTTTATTCGGGAAGAATCTTTGCGTCGTCAAATCGTCAAATGGGAGACACTGCAAGACTACGAGAAACTTTTCGGCCGTTTTCAGCGCGTTCGTTGGCACGCCACGGTCCGCTGCATCCAAGGGGAACTGGACAATGTTACCGATGAACAGTGGTATGCGTGGCTGGATACTCCGGTGGAACTGCCGGGGACTAAGATAACTCCCAAGGCATCTGCCGACCGGACAGTGTATTTCCGCCAGGTTGCCGATTCCAATATAACGCTTTGTCTGACGTGCAGCGAATGCACCAACTGCTGTCCGGTATTTCATGAACGGTCGGTTTTTGACCCCCAGGCCACGATCCGCATGGTGAACCTGGGCCTCACAGAGGAACTCCTGCGTTCGCCATCAATCTGGCTTTGTATCGGTTGCGGTCGCTGCAGTAAAGCCTGTACCCAGACGGTAAAAGCGCGCGAAATTATCGCCCGTTTGCGCCAGATGGCCATCGATGGTGGATACGTAAGCCCACGTCTGCCCTACAAACTGAAAAAGGCCGAAAAATTACTGTACCCGATATTGCTGGATGAAATCGATGCATGGTTTGGTTTTTCCAGTGGGAGGATACTGCTTTCTGATATCGCCTGAGTAGTTGAATCTCTCAGTTTAGGTGTATGCAATTCTTGGGGGCGAATCGAAACCTGAGATAATCGACTCATGGCATAGTTCCTGCAATTTGAGGTAAGCTACCAAACTGGGTTGGCAATTGTTGTTCTTAGGGAGTTATCCATGAAGAAATTCTTACTGGTTCTCTTTACCGTTGCTGCAATTGGCTGCGCCCACGCTCCTGATTATCCTCTGCCCGACAAGCCTGGGTTCTCCACAGATGAAGGGAGAAACTGCGCTATTAAATGTCAGACAATACACGATGAGTGCAAATCGCCTGCCTCCGAATGCAACCAAGAACTCGACCAGTGTTACCAGCTTTGCAAGGAACTGTTAGAATAGCCTCGGTATATCTGAAGCTCCACTTTTGCTGCCCTCCAACCCGATTTCTGGAGGTTTTTTCATCTTCCGACCTCCACCTCACTACTCAGCGTACGGAAAACAGTTTTAAATCGTCTACTATTTATTCTTAAGTATTACAGAATATTCCAAGGTTTTTTATTGCAATACCTTGAAAAGTCGCTATACTTCCTAGTCTATGAGCAAGGCAGTGGTTTCATTCAAAATCGACTCCAGAATAAAGGAAATCCTCCAGAAGTTAGCGGAAGAGGATACCCGCACCCTCAGCAATTATCTTGTGACCATTATTCAAGACCACCTCAAAGCCAGAGGCATCCTCTGGGGAGCGGAAGAGCAGCACGAGGAAAACGAGAAAGAAGAAAGCGCGATTCGCTTCTCTAGCAAGAATATCACTCCTCCACCTACTGATGACCATTAACCTTAAGAGAATCAAGTTCTACAGCTTCAAATGCTTCCAGGATAAGACCAATCTGAGATAGCTTGATCCGACCTGTAACTGGCACTATCTTGAGGCCGGCCCACATTGAAATGGCGGGAATGGCAGCGAGGGGAATGATGGCTGAGAGAATCTGGCACCATTTCTATGATGAGGGTGTTTCTTTCGAAATTGAACCACCTGAGGACCCCCTTTTCGTTCAACTGGAAAAAGCGGCTCTAGAGTTTCCTCAGGTCATTGCTACCGATTTCATGGGGGCCCGTCTTACTTACCGGCAATTGGCCGAGCAGGTGAACCGATTTGCCTCCTCCCTCAGTGGTATTGGTGTCGAGCCCGGTGACCGGATAGCCATTATGCTGCCCAATTGTCCGCAAACCATTATCGCCTACTATGCCGCCCTCAGCATTGGCGCCGTGGTGGTAATGACCAACCCCATGTACGTGGAGAGGGAGATGGCCCATCAGTTTTCTGATGCTGGGGTAAAAGTGCTGGTGGGCTTGGATCATCTCATGCCGCGGATCGAGAAGGTCTGGAAAGAGACGCCCGTGGAACAGCTCATCATCACCAGCATCCGGGATTGCCTTCCTTTTCCGCTAAACGTGCTTTATCCACTGAAAGCTAGAAAACAGAAGCTGAATCTGAGGGTGCCTTATGGAGAGTCTGTCCATTCGTTTAAGAGGCTGGTTAAGAACAGCCCTGAGAACCCGCCCCGACCGGAGGTGGCTATGGATGACCTGGCCGTGCTCCAGTACACCGGGGGAACCACGGGCATAGCCAAGGGTGCCATGCTTACCCATCGCAACCTCATGGCCAATGTGATTCAGCTCATGGCCTGGTGCCCGCTCAAACGCGGACAGGAACGAATCCTCTGTGTGGCTCCATTCTTCCATGTGCTGGGCATGACCGTACTCATGAATCATTCCGTTTGCTGCTGCGGTTCAATGATCTTACTGCCTCGCTTCGAAATCAATAATCTTCTCAAGACCACCGTGAAGGCCAGACCAACCATTGCGGTCCTGGTCCCAACTATCTTTACGGCCATGGTCAACTACCCTGAGATATCCAGATTCGATATCTCCTCCCTCAACTACTGTTTCAGCGGTTCGGCCCCCCTGCCGGTAGAAATCATGAATCAATTTGAGGAGATTACCGGCGGTATTATCTTTGAGGCCTATGGTCTTACCGAGGCATCACCCGTGACCCACGCGAACCCCATTAAAGGCGAGCGAAAGCCGGGAAGCGTCGGTATTGCCTTACCCTCCACGGATGCCAGGGTCATGGACCTGGAGAGTGGCACCAGGGAGATGCCTGTGGGCGAACCCGGAGAACTGGTGGTGAAAGGGCCTCAGGTCATGAGCGGCTATTGGAATATGGAGGAAGAGAGCGCAGAAACCCTCAGAGATGGCTGGCTCTATACCGGGGACATAGCCTATATGGATGCGGACGGCTATGTCTTCATCGTGGATCGCAAAAAAGACATGATCATTGCCGGGGGCTATAATGTCTACCCGCGGGAAATCGATGAAGTGCTTTACGAACACCCTAAGATTGCCGACGCGGTGAGCATTGGTGTTCCCGATGCTTACCGAGGTGAGACCGTGAAGGTATTCGTTGTGGTCAAACCGGAAGAAACCCTTACGGAAGAAGAAGTTATAGCCCACTGCAAGGAGAAACTAGCAGCCTATAAGGTTCCCCGCATGGTTGAATTTCGTCAGGAACTTCCCAAGAGCATGGTGGGAAAGGTGCTTCGCAAGGAACTCCGTGCCGAAGAATCCCGCACCATCGAGGGGGAGGGCGCACCCGGATAGGTGGTAATTTGGTAGCCGGCAAGAGTCCTTCCCTTAGTCATAAAAGGAACGTCATACCTTGGTACCAATCCCCACTTTTCACTCCAGTTAACCCAACAGAGAAAAAACGTCTCATTTTGAAGATTGACAAATTCTCATTCTGGACGTATCGTTTTCGCAATTAATCTGAAGCCTTGATTTTGACTTGGACTACGTTTAGCCCGGATATTTCATGAATTACCTGCTGCGACCACGGATATGGCCATCCTTCCGGGCGTCCTCGGGTGTCGGGCCCTGCGACGTACCGTTCTGGTACGCCTCGGAACCAATCCCGCGGTGCCGCGGGACGGTTGCCAGGTGGCACGCCCATCTTCGTGGTCTCGCGACAGCAATTCATGAAATATCCGGGCTAGCGGTTTTTGGCAACCCAATGATCGGTTGGGTCTAAGGTACTTTTCATGAATAGAAGAAACGTGACACAGTAACCTGAGAGAGATGGAGAGGGTTTATCATGAATAACAAGAGAATAGTAAGCTTAATTAGTTTGATTCTGGTTGTAGTGATATCGGTGGCTGGGGTTGCCCTGGCAGAGGAGAGGCTGGTACCCAAAATCGAGAACTTTATCATTCTCGTAGATCATTCAGGCTCAATGTTTCTGACCAACCAGGGTGCGGCTCCAACGAAAGCGAAACAATCGAAGGATATACTGTCTGCCATGAACAGACGTATTCCTGAACTGGGCTATGTAGGTGCAATTCAGGTATTTCCACCGAGTAAAACCCTGATTGGACCAGAGAAATACAATCGTAATTCATTTGGAGGTGCCATTGAAAACCTGCAAGAAAAGGGGAAAATCTTTGGAAATCAGACACCTTTGGGACGGGGGATTGCAGATCTAGGTGAAGTTCTGAAAGATATGCCTCCAGGGAAAACGGCGATTATCATTTTCTCCGATGGTGAGGAGAACTTGGATATAGAAGCATTGAAAGCACGAGAGGCATTGGGCGCGGAACAGCGAGAAATAAATTTTCACACGGTCTCTTTGGCGGACAAAAAGGAAGGAAGAACGGTTCTTGAAGAAATCAGCAGAGTAAGCGATGGCATCTCCGTTGAGGGAGGTGAATTAGCTTCTGATGAAGCTGCAGTAGATCGTTTTGTCAAAGATGTCTTTTATCTAGTGGAAGTTCTTTTGGACAGTGATGGCGATGGGGTGGTGGACGAGATGGATCAATGTCCCAATACGCCGAGAGGGATTACCGTAAACGCGCGCGGTTGCCCACCTGACAGTGACGGTGATGGGGTGCCTGACTACCTAGATCAGTGTCCTGGCACACCGCTGGGGGTGGCTGTAGACAACTCTGGCTGTCCTTTTGATAGTGATGGTGACGGCGTAGCTGACCATTTGGACGAATGCCCCAATACTCCCAAGGGAGCTACCGTAAACGAAGCAGGGTGTTGGAGTCTCCAGGCAACGACCTTATATGATAGCAACAGTTCTTACATAAAGACTGAGGCCTATCCATTACTGGACGAGGTGGCTAGCATTCTGGAGAAAAATCCCGAAATGGAGGTGGAAGTCCAGGGTCATACGGACAACACAGGGAGCGCAAAATACAACCAGTGGCTGTCTGAAAAGCGCGCCCAGAAAGTGAAGGATTACCTGGTGAGCAAAGGTATTGACTCCAGTCGGCTTGAAGCCAAGGGATACGGCCTCACACAGCCGGTGGCATCGAATGCCACTGAGGAAGGACGGGCCCAGAATAGGAGGGTGGAATTAAAACGGTTTCGTTAAATCCTTGCTACTCGAAATGAAAGGGATCTCAAATATGTCTGACCCAACAGAAAGACGAGAGTTTCCCAGGACTCAAGCAAAATGGACTGTGACTTTGCTGATCGCCGAAACTCAAATCGAAGGGGTAATAGAGAATTTCACTCCTAAAGGGCTGTTTGTCTCTTGTGACCAGTTCCCACAGATAGAGGGTAGTTTTCGAATGGTCATCAAAATTCCGGGTCGTCCAACCATGAATGCTGCTGGCAAGGTAACGTGGTCTACTATCCTTGACGCCAGTGAGAGTGGAGCACGTTTGGGGGTTGGGATAGAATTCACAGAGATCTCAGAAGGCGACTTACAGTACCTTTACGAGACTATGAAAGAATATCGCGAAGGATAGAGCCAAGGGAATGGAGAAGAATGAGCAGAAAACAACACAGATTCTTTCTGGTGCTTGTATTTGTGGTGATAACATTGCCAGCCGCGGCCTCTGCTGAGCGAGTAAAGATACGCGGCGACTACTGCTATCAATATGGAGATAGCGAATCCCTGCTGGCTGCCAAGGAAATCTCATACGCTATGGCTTTGAGAGAGGCTATTGAAAGATACAAAACCTTTGTAGTTTCAACAAGTATCGTGGACGATTTCCAACTGCGGAAGGACCTGGTTGAAACGATAGTTTCCGGTTATGTGGAAAATATTGAGGTTGTAAGAGAAGATATCGAAGGGAGAAATGTATGCACAGAACTGGTAGGCTATGTTAATCCTGAGGCGGTCAAAGATATTATAGCGAAGAAGATCAAGATATTAAGTGGGCAACGGAGAAGAGAGTTCGGTGGGATAGTCAGCAATCTTTATTTGGAAGTAATAAATTACAAGATAGATACAGATAGCGGTGGCAATAAGCTCTTACGTGTCTTTTACCAAATTAAACAACCGCCGCCGCCAGGTGGCACGAGGATGGCGGTTTTTTGTTTTGACGAAGAGGGCAATCCTATACAGACTTCGTTTTGTGATATAGTTGCCAGCAGTTCTTTTAGGGGAGCTTTTGGAAAACAGACTTGTGTAATACCATCTAAGGCGGTATCCATCAATATTAGGTTTTGACTACGACTCGGTTATCGTGCAGGTTCGGGGTTTTCTTATTCCGCTTCAAGAAATAAACATCCACTGATTCATTCCAAACATAATGCAACCTTGGAAAAGATCTTAGCCAGGTCTCCCTCTCCCTATAAGATACCTGCGAACACGAAAACCCCACAACGAGGTCGACTATTCTCTACACTGTTGGCATTTTGTTTGCATAAACACAAAAATGAGCATATCGCTCACATAGTGTTCCCTCCCTTTTCTTTTGACCCCATCGGCTTTGGTGTGGTTGGGCCGATGGGGACTTTTTTTGCGCCTTCTCATTTCTCATTTTGGTGGACTGCTTCATTTACTGTCATCCTTGAGTCTTCAATTACAAATGGGCAATGCTCAATGTACTATTTGACTATTTGACTATTTTGCTATTAGAATCGCATCGAATTTGAGTTTATGATTGCAGGGAGTAGGAATGAGTAAAAGTTTGCTGGAACAGATCGCAAAGCTAAAAGAGAAACTCAACGCAATTATCCTTGCCCATAACTATCAACGTCCTGAAGTCCAGGATGTTGCTGATTATACAGGAGATTCCCTTGAGTTGAGTCGCAAGGCGGCCGGAACCGATGCTGAGGTGATCGTCTTTTGCGGCGTCCATTTTATGGCGGAGACCGCCAAGATCCTGTCGCCGCAGAAGACTGTGCTGCTTCCCGATGAGGAGGCCGGCTGTCCCATGGCTGATATGATAACTGCCGACCAATTGGAGCAGGAGAAGGCCAAGTATCCCGGGGTCCAGGTGGTCTGCTATGTTAACTCAAGCGCTGCGGTAAAGGCAGGCTCCGATATCTGCTGCACTTCTGCCAATGCGGTGCAAGTAGTAGAGGCCATGGACAGGGAGCGGCCCATTCTTTTCGTCCCGGACCAGTACCTGGGGCATTACGCCATGCGCAAGACCGGTAGGGAAATGCATCTGTGGCCTGGATATTGCCCGACTCACATGAAGATCGGGGTTGATGATGTGAACAGACAAAGAGCACGATACCCGGGGGCCAAGGTGCTGGTTCACCCCGAGTGCCGGCCGGATGTAATCGATGCGGCGGATGAGGTTCTCAGCACTGGCGGCATAATTCGTTATGCACAATCCTACCAGGGCAGTACTCTTATTGTGGGTACGGAGACCGGTATTCTGCATAGACTGCGGAAAGAAAATGCCGCGGTGGAATACGTGCCTGTAACCGAACGAGGGGTCTGCCCCAATATGAAGTGCATCACCCTGGAAAAGGTGCTCTGGTCCATGGAGGAGATGGAGCCCAATATTGAAATTCCGGAAGAGGTTCGGCAGCAGGCCTTGGCAGCAGTAGAAAGGATGCTGGAGCTGTAGACTTCAGCTGGCAGCCCCGCGACAAGCTCGGGACAGGCAGGCGGAAAACAACTAGGTACTGGGCACTAAGCACCGAGGACAAGAACGAGGAAGTTGATGGAAATTACAAATCACAATGAATAAGATTTCAGTGTTCAGGTTTCAGCTACTATGTTTCTTTTTCCTGACACCTGACACCCGACACCTGAAACCCTGAGATTTGGTGCTTGGGATTTCGGATTGGGCACGGGCAAAGCCGGCTCAACAGACAACAGGTAGAGGGCAAACTGAAGAGACCTTAAAGCACCGGAGTTCGCCATTGGAAAGGGGACATGGTTGTTGTCTACACCTCCGATCTCCATGGAAACAAAGAGCACTATCAAGAACTATTTGAGCTGGCTGAACAAAGAAAAGCTCAGGCGATAATCATTGGGGGCGACATGCTGCCTATCCACGGCCCCTTTAAATACTCCCTGCAAGAGCAACAAAATTTCATATTTTCTTATTTAGAGCCCAAGATTCGGGATTTTCGTTTCAGAGCTCCACAAACCACCATCTATGCTATGCTCGGCAATGATGATTGGCAGGCGAGCAACGTCCACCTCGAGACTTTGGTAGCAAAGTCCACACTGCGGCTGCTTCATGCTGAAAAGCATGAGCTGGGATCTGATTATGAATTAGTCGGATATGCTCATGTTCCACCTACGCCTTTTACCATCAAAGACGGCGAACGTAGAGATCTCCTGGATGACGCTGTTGATGGACAACGCTGCACTGCGTGTGTAAGCCAGGGGCCGAAGATCATCGTAGTTGACCCGCGTCGATACTTCGCCAGTATGAATTCCATTGAGGAAGAACTGGAGCAGCTGCCAACGGCTCGAGATTATCGTAAGACCGTGTACGTTATGCATTCTCCGCCCTTTCGCACCAATCTGGATAGACTCTTTGATGGCCGTTGGATTGGTAGCCAGGCCATAAGGGCATTCGTTGAGAAGTATCAGCCTTATCTGACCCTACACGGTCATATCCACGAATCGCCAGAGATCAGCGGTACTTACTGGGATCGGATCGGGAAGACTATCTGCATCAATCCAGGACAATCCACTGAAGAGCTTTACGCCGTAGTCTTCGAGCTTGAAGATATTACCGCAACTATTGAACATACGGTGTTTGGGCCCATGGCATAAAGCGCCAAGTGCCATTTCGCATTGTACATTTCGCATTTCTCAGTATAATAAAATGACCTCATTGCTCTCATCTCCCAATGTGTAATGCCAGAGGCGCAATGCCAGATGAGAAATGCAAAATGTGCATTGTTAGCTGGTCAAATTGGAAGAATACATCACACCTGCTGTAAGTCTTATGTCACTGCCAAAACCGACCAAGGAAATGCTGAGTCCAGTTTACTGGTGGCAGGAGTTTGTGCGACAGCTCCAGGAGTTGCGCGGCAGACCCCGCGAGCTATCCCTGGGGATCGCCATAGGGGTGTTCGTTGGCATCACACCAACCATTCCCTTACACACCGTGCTGGCCATAGCTCTGGCCGTGGCCCTGCGGGGTAGCAAACTCGCGGCGGCGCTGGGGGTTTGGGTGGCCAATCCATTGACTATTCCTATTTTTTACTACGGCAGTTATCAATTGGGAAGATTTGTTCTGAGGTTGCCTGAATTGGCCCTGCCTCCGGACTACTCAGTGCTTTCAATGGTGAGGATCAGTGGTCGGGTAACAGTGGCAATGTTGCATGGTGGTGTACTTTTGGGAATCTTGCCGGCGGTGGCGGCTTATTTCTTGACATACCGGTTCACTAGTTCCCGTCGTTTTCAGGGGAAACCCGGTTTAACTGCACCTGATACTGGTGACAAGGGTCAATAGATTGACCTCAGAGCCCAGTGGTGGGCTTGGGAGCGGGGAGCATGATTTCTCCTCAGCAGGCGCTGAAGATACTTGGCAAAAGACCGACCAAAAGCCTTGGTCAACACTTTCTCATTCATCAGGCAACCGCAGGAAAAATCGCGGCCGCAATTCGTCCCGAGCCGGGAGATGTGGTGGTGGAAATCGGGGCGGGACTGGGAGCTCTGACTTTGCCGTTGAGCAAAAGCGGCGCCCGCGTGATTGCAGTTGAAATTGATTCAGAGCTGGCGGCATTTTTACACAGGCAATTTAGGGCGAAAACCGGTGAGGAAACCGTAGGTGTAGAGTGCATGGACATATTGAAACTTGATCTCGTTGCTCTGCATGACCGGTTCAAGAGAAAATTGAAGATCATTGGCAATCTACCCTACAACATCAGCAGTCCCGTTTTGTTCAAACTCATGGAAGGAGCGGACTGTATCCAGATAGCGGTACTGATGCTACAGGATGAAGTGGCGGCAAGGGTTCTGGCTGGGCCAGGCAGCAAGGATAACTCCATCCTCTCGATAATGGTCGCCTATCATAGTGAGCGCAAACAGTTTATGCGTGTTAAACCAACGCAGTTTCACCCTCAGCCCAAGGTGGACTCTCAGGTGATACGTCTGAAGTTTCGGAGTTGCCCTCTGACACCGAGGGTAGAACCTCCCTGGCTTCTCCAAGTGGTGAAGGCGGCCTTCTCTCATCGGCGCAAGACCATCAAAAATAGCCTGCTGGCCAGTAACCTCCCTGATCTAACCCCTGAGTCTGTTGGCACGGCATTGGAGGAAGCGGCCATTGAATTCCGTAAGAGGCCAGAGAGTCTTGGTCTTGAGGACTTTTTACGGCTGGCACGTGCCCTGGGTAAAGCGAATAAAAGGTAAACAAAATGGGGGCACCATGCTCAGTTGAGCAGGTGCAAAAGTGGTTGACCTGGAAAAAGAGTCATGGTAACTATACCAGGTTACAATGACAACATAATCCGCTTGGATCCATCTTGTGGACTGAGACGGTGGTGAGCCAGTCGATCAGGCCGACGCAAGCGCGGGTCGACATCGCAGCCAGATCCGGAAAGGAATTAAGCCTTCTGGACAGTCGTCTTGGAGGCTTTTTGCATGCTTGGTTACCGTGTCCACGTCCACTGGAATGGAAGGCAAAACTTCATAGACACGGAGGAGATCAGGCCATGCAGCGTACTTTCCTGAAAGCTAAAATCCATCGGGCCCGGATTACGGCTGCGCGTTTGGACTATGAGGGCAGTTTGAGCATCGATCACAGCCTCATGGTTCAGGCAGATATCGCCGAGCACGAGCAGGTGGCAGTGTACAACCTCTCCAACGGGGAGCGGTTTCATACTTATGCCATAGTTGGGTCCGAAGGAACCGGGGAAATCTGCCTCAACGGCGCTGCTGCTCGCAAAGGCCAACCAGGTGATTTGATTATAATAACCACCTACGCTTTGTTGGATGAAGAGGAGTTGGCAGACCACCAGCCGAAGGTCATACTGGTAGACGAGAACAATCGGCCTCGGCCGGGTGGTAGCAACGATTAGATATGGGCATGTTCAAGTGGTTTAGAGCCAAGATTCGTGGTTACTTTCTGGCCGGTCTCCTCGTTATCGTCCCGCTGGGCGTCACCGTGGTTGTGATCACAGCCATTCTCAGGCTGATTGATGGCCTGCTTGTCATAATTCCCCCGCAGTTTCACCCCCATACCTATCTGCCCAAAATTCCGGGTCTGGGGCTTGTCCTTGCCGTTGTTCTGGTGATGATCACCGGAATACTGGTAAAGAATTATATTGGCCACCGGGTGGTGGCACTGGGTGAATACATTCTGTCGGGCATTCCTCTGGTGCGACCTGTTTATGCTGCGGTCAAGCAGGTTGTCCAGGCCATGTTCGGCGACACCGCGTACGCTTTTCAACGGACTATCCTGGTTGAATATCCCCGCAAAGGCGTATGGGCCATTGCCTTTGTAACTGGCAAGACCTATGACGGAATTCAGGATAAGATTGACAAGAAAATGATCAACG
>PVMK01124331.1_pt1 | contig 39866 bp, 32 predicted proteins | sample 1853481 | NCBI WGS metagenome assembly PVMK01 (sample SAMN08533507, study PRJNA380276) | Marine sediment metagenome, whole genome shotgun sequencing project.
TACAGGTGACTACGCTTATGGCTGGTGCAAGACAGAAATTGGTGTACACCGCCTGGTGAGAAAATCTCCGTTTGATTCCGGAAATCGGCGCCATACTTCGTTTGCCGCTGTGTTTGTGTCCCCGGAAGTGGATGATGATATCGAAATTGATATCAATCCCGCCGATTTGCGTATTGATGTGTACCGGGCATCCGGTGCTGGCGGACAGCATGTTAACCGGACCGAATCAGCGGTGCGCATTACCCATATCCCCACCAATACCGTGGTGCAGTGCCAGAACGATCGCTCACAGCACAAGAACAAAGACCACGCGATGAAACAGTTGCGCGCCAAGCTGTATGAGCTTGAACTGGAAAAGCGCAACGCTGAGAGCCAAGTACTGGAAGATTCAAAATCGGATATCGGCTGGGGCAGCCAGATCCGCTCGTACGTGCTGGACCAGTCCCGCATCAAGGATCTGCGTACCAACGTGGAAACAGGCAATACCCAGGCCGTTTTAGATGGTGATCTGGATCAATTTGTAGAAGCATCCCTTAAACAGGGTCTTAGTGAAGGAAATAAAGCGTGAGCAAGCAAAACCCAAAAAACCGTGATGGTGATACAGCACAGGATGAAAACCGCCTGATTGCAGAGCGACGTGAAAAATTACACGCACTGAAAGCGGAAACCATTGCCTATCCCAACGATTTTCGTCCCAATACCAACGCTGCTGTGCTGCACCAGCGCTTTGTTGATGATGATGTCGAGACACTGGCCGAAGTTGATGAAACATTTGCGCTGGCAGGTCGTATGCTGGCCAGCGTGTCATGGGCAAAATTGCTTTTGTCAAAGTACAGGATGGCACCGGCACCATGCAGTTCGTGGTACAGCGGGACAACCTGCCTGAAGGTCTGTATCAGCAGTTCAAGCAATGGGATATCGGTGACATCATCGGCGGTACCGGCGCGATCTTCCGTACCCAGAAAGGTGAGTTGTCCATCAAGCCAACCGAATTACGTCTATTGACCAAGTCACTGAGACCATTGCCGGAGAAGTTTCACGGCTTGACCGATACCGAGACACGTTACCGTCAGCGTTATGTTGACCTGATCATGAATGAAGATTCAAAGAATGTCTTTCGCACGCGCTCAAAAATTATCCGTTTTATCCGTGCTTTCATGGAAGCACCGGGGCGGGAATTTCTAGAGGTTGAAACCCCCATGATGCACCCGATTCCGGGTGGTGCGACCGCCAGGCCGTTCGTGACACACCACAATGCCCTGGATCTTGAAATGTACCTGCGTATTGCACCGGAGTTATATCTGAAGCGTCTGATTGTCGGTGGTCTGGACCGGGTTTATGAGATCAACCGCAGCTTCCGTAATGAAGGTGTATCCACCCGACACAACCCCGAATTCACCATGTTGGAATTCTACTGGGCCTATGCCAATTTCGATGACCTGATGGAACTGACCGAAACCATGCTGCGTGAACTTGCAGTGGTGGTGAGCGGCGGCACCACGGTGGTACACGAGGGTCAGAGCATTGATTTCGGGACAAGGTTCGAACGTATGAGCGTGGAAGAATCGGTACACAAGTTCAATCCGGAACTGAGTGATGCTGATCTGTGGGATGCTGATACTCTGAAAGCTATCTGTGCTGAACGTGATATCCATATTGATGACAGCTGGGGCGAAGGCAAGATACTGATAGAACTGTTTGAGGCCACTGTTGAATCAAAACTGCTTGATCCAACATTTATTACCTCCTACCCGACCGAGGTATCGCCGTTGTCACGTCGCAATGATGAAAACCCGTTGATCACCGATCGCTTCGAGCTTTTCATATCAGGCCGTGAGATCGCCAATGGCTTTTCCGAGCTGAATGATCCCGAAGACCAGGCCGTACGTTTTCAGGAGCAGGTATCGCAAAAAGACGCCGGCGACCTTGAAGCCATGCATTTCGACGCTGACTATATTCGCGCACTGGAATACGGTATGCCGCCGACGGCAGGAGAGGGCATCGGCATTGATCGCCTGGTGATGTTATTTACCGATTCAGCTTCAATACGCGATGTACTGCTGTTTCCGCATATGCGTCCGGAAAGCTAGGAGTTCAGGATCATCGACATGGTGGCAGCATCAATGTTGCCGCCACTTAGTATGATTCCGACTTTTCCTTCTGCGGTCACAGCCTGGCTTAACAAGGCCGCGAGTCCCAGCGCGCCGGAAGGCTCTACCACGAGTTTCATCCGGTAAAACAGAAATCTGACCGCCTCTATAATTGATTCTTCTGAAACGGTTCGCATATCGTCAACATACTCCAGCACCAGTGGAAAGGTGATTTTCCCCAATGAAGGTGTGCGGGTTCCATCGGCAATGGTGGGTGGGTTTTTAACACTGTGAAGTACTTTTGTATGGAAAGACTTCGTCGCATCATCGGCAAGTTCGGGTTCGATACCGATCACCTGGCAAGCCGGCGACATACCCCTGGCCGAGATTGCCGTACCGCTCAATAAACCGCCCCCGCCACATGGGGCCAGCAGCATATCCAGATCGCCGACTTCTTCAAACAGTTCCAGGGCGGCGGTGCCTTGACCCGCCACCACATCAATGTGGTCATAGGGAGGAATCAAGGTATAGCCATGCAGGGTTGCGAGTTCCCTGGCAATATTTTCACGGCCCCGTTCGTCGGGGTCATATTCAATAACCGTTGCGCCATAACCCTCGGTCGCAGTCCGCTTGGTCGCAGGGGCGTTGTCCGGCATGATGATGGTTGTATTCACATCCAGAAGCCGTCCGACCAGGGCAACTGCCTGGGCATGATTGCCGGATGAGTATGTCAGCACACCGCGTGCTTTTTCCGCGTCAGAAAGTTGGGAAATGCTATTGAAGGCGCCGCGAAATTTGAAGGCGCCAACCCGCTGGAAGTTCTCACATTTAAAATAAACCTCGGCTCCGACCATTTGGTTAAGGGTTCGTGAGGTCATCACCGGGGTGACATTGGCATGACCCCGAATTCGTTTTTGTGCAGCCAGGATTTTCTTAAACATATGTGGATTAAAACACAGTCAGAACTCATAACCCATGAGTTTGATTTCGTCACCGCTAACACCGGACAAGGCAATTTCGATTGATGTGCCAGCCGTTTTATTGGTCTTGATGAAAATGAATTTGTACTTATGGGAAATAATCATGGCTGCTGATGTGGGTGGTTATTAATCGCTGCTGTTTCTCATGCCCTCAAACCAGCCTGCTACCAAATGTCGCTCGCTGTCGGTAATTTGGGTGAGGTTGGCCAGTGGCATTGTGCGTGTAATAACAACAGTCTGGTATACACGCTCGGCGTGTAGTAGCAGTTTTTGTTGAGTGTCCAACTCGACGCCCAGGGGTGCACTGGTGAAACCTTCGAAATCAGGAACCGGGGCATGGCACTTGATGCAGCGTTGCTGGACGATGGTGAAAACCCTGGCTATCTCTACAGCTTCTCCTGATCCGGGAGCAGGCCGTGGCTCAGGCGCAGTGGCAATGATCAATCCGGCCAGCAGTAATACGGCAGGGATCAACGGCCAGGCGCGGAACCCCGGTAAATGACGGATATTAAAATAATGCCGGATCGCCACTGCTGCCAGCGAGAATACCATCAGCACCAGCCAGTTATTGGCGTGACCGTAGGTAACCGGAAAATGCCCGCTGATCATGATGAATAGTACCGGCAGGGTGAAATAATTGTTGTGACGGGAACGCTGCAAGGCCTTGAGACCCCTGGCTGGATCGGGTTTACGGTTCTCTGTTACTGCGTTGACCAGGTCTTTTTGGCCGGGAATGATGACGCGGAACACGTTGGCCACCATGATCGTGCCGATGGCTGCACCGACATGGATGGTGGCCGCGCGACCGCTTAGCCAGGTGTTCAGAATCCATGCCAGCAAAGCGAACCAGGCAAAAATCAGCAGGGCCACCAGCCACTCGCGGCGCGACAGGCGTGAACAGCAGAGGATGTCATAGAAAATCCAGCTGGACAGCAGTGACAGGATACCGATGCCAATGGCTGCAGCGGACGTTAGGCCGCTAACCTCAGGGTTCAACATGTAAGTCTGCGCATTCCAGTAGAACACGATGATCAACAAAGCCATACCGCTGATCCAGGTGGTATAGGCTTCCCACTTGAACCAGTGAAGGGTAGGGGGAAGCTCTCCTGGTGTTACGGCAAACTTCTTCAGATAGTAAAAGCCGCCACCATGAACCGCCCACAGATCACCCGCTGTGCCTTCCGGCTGATTCTGACGTTGCAGGTGGTTTTCCAGCCAGTTGAAATAAAACGATGCGCCGATCCAGGCGATTCCAACAATGAAATGGGCCCAGCGTACCAGCAGGCCAAGCCACATGTGCAGATGCGCTTCCACTGCTAGCTTTCGTCCTGGCTATACAGGCAGTTGAGAATTGCTTCCGGTGTTGCCGGGGTATTAAGTGATGGCAGATTGTCTCCGCTGAGCTTGCTTGCGATGGCCTGGTTGATTGCGCTGTGCACGGAAATTGCCAGCATCAGCGGTGGTTCACCGATAGCCTTGGAGCGATGGATGGTCTTTTCCCTGTTCCTGCCTTTTGCCCAGAGCTGCACATTAAATGTTTCCGGCATATCACCACAGGTGGGGATTTTATAAGTGGAAGGTGCGTGGGTGCCAAGGCGGCCCTTTGAATCCCACCAGATTTCTTCCGAGGTCAGCCAACCGGCACCCTGTACGAAGCCACCTTCGATTTGCCCGATATCAATGGCCGGGTTTAATGATTTACCCGCATCGTAGAGGATGTCAGTTCGTACGATACGGGACTCACCGGTCAGACAGTCGATTTCAACCTCGGAGACCGCAACCCCGTAGGCAAAATACAAAAATGGCCGGCCAGTGGACGTTTCCGGGTCGTAGTGAATTTTCGGTGTGCGGTAGAAACCCGTTGCAGACAGGGAAATACGTGCCAGCCAGGCTTGCTCCGCCAGGGCAGCAAAGCTGATTTCCTGCTTGGCAAGCTGCACATGGTTGTCGATAAATTTGATATCGGACTTATCAACCCCGAATTTTTTGCTGGCAAATTTCAGCAGCCGTTTCTTGATTTTACGGACCGCTGAGCGGGCGGCCATACCGTTCATATCGGTGCCGGAGGATGCTGCAGTGGCGGAGGTATTGGGAACTTTGCCCGTATTGGTTGCGGTGATCTTGACCTTGTCGAGATCAATCTGGAACTCTTCAGCTACCACCTGCGCGATCTTGATCATCAGACCCTGGCCCCATCTCGGTGCCGCCATGATTCAGATGGACGCTGCCGTCCTTGTAAACATGCACCAGCGCACCGGCCTGGTTCAGAAAGACAGTGGTGAACGAAATGCCGAACTTGGCTGGCGTCAGCGCAATACCTTTCCGAATGACCGGGCTTTCACGGTTAAATAAGGCGATCTGCTGGCGTCTGTTTTCATAATCGGACGATTCCACCAGTTCGGTTATCAACTCATGAAGAACATTGTCCCTGATCTTCATACGGTAGGGCGTAACAACGCGCTCACCGGTTTTGTCATACAGGTTGATCTTGCGCACGGCCAGCGGATCCAGGCCAAGTTGATAAGCGATCCCGTCGATAACCCGTTCGATACCGACCATGCCCTGTGGTCCCCCAAAACCCCGAAAAGCGGTATTTGATACCGTATTGGTCTTGCAACGGTAGGAACTGATGCTGACATTTGGCAGGTAATAGGCATTGTCGCTGTGGAACATGGCGCGATCAGCGATGGGCCCGGACAGGTCGGCGGATATGCCGCAGCGCAGGGCATGTGTGAATTCGATACCGAGGATGCGACCTTCGGCATCGTAGCCCACATCGTAACGGATCAGGAAGTCGTGGCGCTTGCCGGTACTGCGCATATCGTCATCGCGGTCCAGTCGAATTTTGACAGGTCGACCGGTAGCATTCGCCATCAGGGCGGCAATGATGGCCCACTGGCCTGCCTGGGTTTCTTTGCCGCCAAAGGCACCGCCCATACGACGTACCTCTACGGTCACCGCGTTGATCGGTTTGCCGAGACTGTGGGCAATCAGTTGCTGGACTTCGGACGGGTGCTGGGACGAGGTCAGGATAAGGATATCCCCATCCTCTTCGGGCAAGGCCATGGAGACCTGGCCTTCAAGGTAGAAGTGCTCCTGGCCGCCTGTACTTATCTCGCCCGTCAGTCGGTTTGGAGCAGATGAAATGGCGGCTTTAGCATCGCCCTGTTGAAGTATATGCGGGTCCAGTACAAAAGATTGCTCATCCAGCGCGGTTTCGATATCGAGTATGGGGGGTAATTCCTCATACTCAATTTTCGCTAATCGGGCAGCCTGCCGGGCTATAACACGGGATTCTGCCAGCACTGCAAACAATGCCTGTCCTGCAAACTGAACCAGACCGTCAGCCAATACAGGTTCATCGTTTTTGTGTACCGGGCTGATTTCGTTGGCGCCGGGAATATCGCTGGCAGTCAATACACTGACGACACCCTTGTATTGTTTAACCGCTGACAGATCCATGTTGGTGATTCGTGCATGTGCGAAATCGCTGGTGCCGAAATAACAATGCAGCAGGTTTGAGGGCTCCGGTATGTCGTCTACATAGAGGGCTGTGCCTGAAACATGTTTGCTGGCACTGTCATGGCTTACGTCAGAAAATACGTTGCGGATTTTCCGTCTTGCCTTGTTGATGGTTCTTGAATCAGACATTGGCCCCGTCCTTTTCATATCGCAATCCGAGTCGAACGGGGTAGGGGGTTTCCGTAAACTCCAGGAAAAAGCGTTGCAGCAGATTCTGAGCAACCCGCATACGGTAACTGGCGGTAGCGCGCATATCTGTTAACGGTGTGTAATCCCCAAACATTGCCCGCATGGCCTGGTTGATTGTTTCCTGGTTCCAGGGCTTGCCATTCAGGACCTGTTCGCAGTTTGCGGCACGTTTTGGGCTTTCCGCCATACCGCCAAAGCAGACCCGTGCGTTAGTGATCGTTCCGTTAACGATCTGCAGGGCAAATGCGCCGCAGACGGCGGAAATATCCTGCTCGAAACGCTTTGAGATTTTATAGATAGAAAAAAGCTGGTTTTCCGCTTGTGCGGGCAGAATGATTTGCTCAACACATTCGCCTGCCCGCAGGTCCTGCCTGCCGTAGCTTATATAGTAGTCTTCAAGATCAATGATACGCTGGCCTTGTGAGCTGCGAAGTGCCAGCCTGGCACCAATGGCAATCAGCCCGGGTGGCATATCGCCGATCGGTGATCCGTTGGCGATATTACCGCCTATGGTGCCCACATTACGCACCTGGGTGGCGCCGATACGTTCGATCAATGCATCGAAAGCCGGGTAGCGTGCGCCAATGGCGGCTTTTGCATCGGTATAGGTAACCGTTGCACCAATAAGCAGGTCGCTGCCCTCGTATCCGATCTGTTTCAACTCTTTGACTGCACCCAGGTAGATTACCGCGTCCAGTTGACGTAATTGTTTGCTGACCCACAGGCCCACATCGGTCGCGCCGGCGACCAAAACTGCCTGCGGGTGGTTTTGCAGCAGGTCACACAATTCAATGATCGAATGAGGTGCATAATACCGCCGGTTTTCGCTGTTGATTTCCAGTGGCTCGCCGGACTGGATTGATTTCAGTAATTCGATGTACCGGGTTTTATGTTCTGTGAAGTGATCTGTGCGATCTGCTTTGAGGGCCTGTTCAGCAGCACGCACGATGGGTGCATAACCGGTGCAGCGGCACAGATTGCCCGCGAGCCCTGAATCAATATCTGTACGTTTCACATCGCGTTCGGTTTCATCGTGGTACATGGCGAACAGGGACATAACAAAACCGGGGGTGCAAAATCCGCACTGGGATCCATGCTGGTCCACCATCGCTTGTTGTACGCTATGAAGTTCACTGCCGGTCTGGCCAAGATCCTCAACAGTCAGCAGTTGTTTGCCATCGAGGGTGGCAAGAAACTGGATACAGGCATTCACCGCCTGGTAGCGGATACCATCATCACGGAGTTCACCGATAACAACCGTACAGGCCCCGCAGTCACCTTCCGCGCAGCCTTCCTTGGTCCCTATTAACCCTTTATCTTCCCGCAGGAATTCCAGCACGGTCCTCGTGGGATCACAATTTTGTACCTCTTCGACCTGGCCTGCCAGGATAAATCGAACCGTGTTATGCATCAGGGGTCGGTCTCAACTACCGCGATAGGTGCTATAACCGAAAGGTGAAAGCAGTAATGGCACGTGATAGTGCTGTTTCTGGTCGTTGATGCCGAAACGGATAACAACCCGGTCCAGGAACCTGTGTTCGCCATCCTCCTGTCCCTTTGTATTGAAGTAAGAACCGGCGTGGAAAACCAATTCGTATTCACCAGGTATGAATGCTTCATCTTTCAGTAATGGCGCTTCACAACGACCGTCGGCATTGGTGATGGCGCTTGCAATGACATCTTGTTGGCCGACACGGAAAAGATCGATTCGAATGTCTGCGCCCGGGCAGCCATTGGCGATATCCAGTACATGTGTTGTCAGACGTCCCATTGCGATGCTGGCTCTCCCCATTTCAGTAGTGGACTATCAGTTATACTTTAAACTGCCTGTTGAAAGTATATCAGTTTAGGTATATCAGTTTGGTTTGAACAAAAACGGATAAGCACATTTAATGACCAAAATATATTCCAGAGACCTGAAGGGATACGGCGCCAACCCTCCGGACCCGCGCTGGCCGGGCGGGGCCCGCCTGGCGTTACAAATCGTACTCAATTACGAGGAAGGCGGAGAAAACTGCATACTTCACGGTGATAGCGCCTCCGAGGCCTTCCTGTCCGAAATCGTCAATGCCGATGCGCGTGAAGGTGTGCGGCATATGAGCATGGAATCCATTTACGAATACGGTTCCCGTGTTGGCGTATGGCGTCTCAAAAAATTGTTTGACCGTTATCAGATTCCGATCACAGTCTTCGCTGTTGGCATGGCGGTGGAGAGATATCCGGAACCCGTGCAGGCTTTGCATGCTGCGGGCCAGGAGATATGCAGCCATGGCTATCGCTGGATCGATTACCAGTACGTCGATGAGGCAACCGAACGCAGTCATATGCAACAGGCCATCAAGGCCATCGAAGATGCCACCTGGATAAGCACATTTAATGACCAAAATATATTCCAGAGACCTGAAGGGATACGGCGCCAACCCTCCGGACCCGCGCTGGCCGGGCGGGGCCCGCCTGGCGTTACAAATCGTACTCAATTACGAGGAAGGCGGAGAAAACTGCATACTTCACGGTGATAGCGCCTCCGAGGCCTTCCTGTCCGAAATCGTCAATGCCGATGCGCGTGAAGGTGTGCGGCATATGAGCATGGAATCCATTTACGAATACGGTTCCCGTGTTGGCGTATGGCGTCTCAAAAAATTGTTTGACCGTTATCAGATTCCGATCACAGTCTTCGCTGTTGGCATGGCGGTGGAGAGATATCCGGAACCCGTGCAGGCTTTGCATGCTGCGGGCCAGGAGATATGCAGCCATGGCTATCGCTGGATCGATTACCAGTACGTCGATGAGGCAACCGAACGCAGTCATATGCAACAGGCCATCAAGGCCATCGAAGATGCCACCGGTGAACGCCCGCTGGGCTGGTATACCGGCCGTAGCAGCCCCAATACCCGTGCACTGGTCGTTGCGGAAGGTGGCTTTGTTTACGATGCGGATGATTACAGCGATGAACTGCCTTTTTGGAATATGCAACATGGCAAGCCGCAGCTGGTCATCCCGTATACGTTAGATGTCAATGATATGCGTTTTGCCACCGCTCAGGGTTTCAACAGTGGCTCGCAGTTTCTGCAATATCTGAAAGACACTTTTGATGTGTTATATGCCGAGGGCGCGGAATCTCCAAAAATGATGTCCGTGGGTCTGCATTGCCGCATTTCAGGACGGCCGGGCCGCTTTGCTGCGCTGGAACAATTTCTCCGTTATGTACGCTCGCATGATGATGTCTGGGATTTGTCGCAGAATCGATATTGCCCGCCACTGGCATTCGGAGCATCCAGCATAATGAGTTACCTGGACAAGGCAGCGTTTGTTGTGAGATTTGGCGAGGTGTACGAACACTCTCCGTGGGTTGCTGAGGAGGTTTTTGATGCAATCGGGGAAGAGCGTTTCGATACCACGACACTCAGTGCTGAGGATCTGGCCGCCCGCTTCGAGGCGGTTTTCCTGAATGCGCCAAAGCAGCAGCAGTTGGACGTATTGCGGGCACATCCGGCGTTGGCAGTTGCGCCGGCCGAACGTGGCGATCTGACAGCCCAGTCGAGTAGCGAACAGGCGGGTGCGGGGCTCGATCAGTGCACCGAATCCGAGTTTGCGTTATTTCAGGAGATGAACGCCATGTATTTTGGTCGATTTGATTTTCCATTCATCATTGCGGTGAGAGGTCGTCAGCGGCAGGAGATTCTGGATATTTTTAGAGGGCGTCTGCTGAATTCCGTGGACGAGGAGTTTCAGGCTGCGCTGCACCAGGTGTGCCGGATCGCGCGCATCCGCATCGATGCTATCGTCAATGTCCTGCGCAATGTCTGAGGCAATGTCCGGATTTTCAAAAAACTACGTCAATTTGGCTGCACCGGAACGGGGTGGGGCGATCTGCAGTGTCAGCGATGAGTTTTTCGCACCGGCAAAGCGCATGTTGGCTACCGATAAGCCGGTGTTCATACCGGACCGCTTCGATGAACATGGTAAGTGGATGGATGGCTGGGAAAGTCGGCGTAAACGCACTGCGGGTTATGATCACTGCGTGGTCCGGATCTGTCCCGGAGTGATCCGTGGTGTCGAAATCGATACCCGTCACTTCACCGGTAATTTCCCGCCTGCAGCAATGCTTGAGGCCTGCCAGGTTGAAATTGAACCCAACGAAAACAGCAACTGGACAGAGCTGGTTCCAAAAACAGATATCGAAGGTGACAGTCGCCGGTTTTTTACGGTGAATAATGAAAATACCTGGTCCCATATCCGCTTGAATATTTATCCGGATGGCGGAATTGCCCGTTTACGGGTCTATGGCGAACCTGTGCAGTATGAGAGTGTAACTGACCGTGACCAGTGGATTGACCTGTCTTCATCTGCCGCGGGAGGGCGCGCGGTTGAATGTAACAACATGCACTTCGGTGATATGAGTAATCTCCTGTCTACACGGCCAGTAGCCAATATGGGGGACGGTTGGGAAACTGCCCGGAGGCGTGAACCAGGGAATGACTGGGTCGTCCTCCAGCTTGGTCAAAAAGGCAGGATATGCAGAGTTGAGGTGGATACCGCCTTTTTCAGAGGCAACTACCCGGCGCGGTGTTCCCTCAGAGGGGCGTCGCCCGCATTGGACGCTGATATCAGCAGCGAGTCTGCAGCCTGGCCTGAAATTCTACCCCAGGTCGCGCTCGGTCCGGATCAACTGCATGTTTTTGAAAGTCAGCTCCGTGAAACCGGAAATATCACACACATCCGCCTGGATATTTACCCTGATGGCGGGATTGCACGCTTGCGCCTGCTGGGTGTGCCGGCTGATTTTGTTAAGTCCGACTAAGATGATTATCCGACCAGAACCACTGACAAAGGACGCATTCCTGCCCTTTGGAGACGTGTTGGAAACAGATGGTGTAAACCCGGAGGTGATCAACTTCGGAAACACACAGAAATTTGGTGGTCTGGCAGAAAATTGCCATCGCAGACGGTGGGCAAGCACAGGTCAGTATCTATCGCAGCCACGCAATCAAGTTACCATTCAGAATCCAGTTGATGGAGCGCCACCCTTTGGGTAGTCAGGCCTTCTACCCGTTGCATGAACGGCCTTTCCCGGTGGTTGTGGCTTTACCGGGCACTTTTCCCGGTGCCGAAGGCATACGGGTATTTCTAACCAATGGCGACCAGGGCGTAAACCTGCACCCCGGTGTCTGGCATCACTACCAGTTAACACTCGGGCAAGACTCGGATTACCTCGTTTTTGACAGGGGTGGAGCCGGAGAGAATTGCCAGGAGTTTCGCCTGATTGAAGAGGTTCTGCTGGATATATGAAGCCGCTGGTGTCTGTTGTATTACCCGTTCGTAACGGCGGCTTATACCTGGATGATGCAGTGCCAGTATCCTGAACCAGACGCTTGAAAATCTGGAGTTGATCCTGGTCGATGACCACAGCACGGATGAGGCTGTTTCCAGGCTTGATAAAAGCGATCCGCGCCTGAAGGTCTTCAGGAGCAACGGCCAGGGTGTGGTCGATGCCTTTAATTCCGGTTTTACACATTGCCAGGCCGGGTTTATCGCACGTATGGATGCCGATGACATTTCGCTGCCCGGGCGCCTGCAATGTCAGCTTGATTACCTCGACCGGCACCCGGACGTCGATATTGCCGGCAGTTGCGTGGAAATATTTTCAGAAACCGGTATCCAGGGTGGTCTTGAACGCTATCAAAGCTGGTTGAACTCGGTGCGTGAACCGGAACAGGTGCACAATCAGATATTTATCGAAAGCCCGCTACCGAATCCAGGGCGTGATGTTTCGCCGCGCCGCTTTGCAACAACTGCAGGCTTATCGGAACAATGAGTGGCCCGAGGACTATGATCTATTCCTGCGTGCCGATGCCGCAGGTTTAAAAATGGGCAAACCGGAACCGGTTTTATTACGCTGGCGCGAACATCAAAACCCGTCTGACCCATACGGATCCGCTCTACAAACGCGAACAGTTCATGCGCGCCAAGACACACTTCCTGGTGCAGCATCGTCTGAAAGGCCGGTCTGTAATTATCTGGGGAGCCGGGCCCACGGGACGGTTGATGTTTGATCTGATCACTGCTGAAGGCGGGAAAAGTAGAGGGTTTTATCGAAGTGCACCCCCGCCGCATCGGCGGTCAGAAACGTGGCCTGCCGGTTTGGTCGATGGATAAAGTAGAAAACCTGGGCACGGCCATGTTGCTGGTGGCTGTTGGCGCTGCGGGGGCACGTGAAGAGATAGCTGCCTGTTCCTGCATTCGCACAAAAAAGCCGAAGGGCAGGATTACCTGTTTGTTGCCTGATAGAATTTAGGGAGCCTCTGATCTATTCATGAACTCGTACCTTGTGTCCAAAATGCCCAGGTTCTTCGTTGCAAATCTTCGCAATAGCTAGCTATTACGTGCAATTTGCGCCTTGAATCTGGGTATTTTGGATTACAATCTACTTCGTTCAGAATAAATCAGAGGCTCCCTCGCTCATGCAAAAACTCAAAGAACTCAATTGCCTGCTGATCCAGACCCAGTTGTTCTGGGCGGACCCGCAAGCCAACCGAAACCATCTTGAAGACATAACCCGTGATCAGGGCTCGGACTGTGACCTGGTTGTCTTTCCAGAGACCTTCACCAGCGGATTCCTGGGCGATGCCGAGCTTGAGCCGGAAACCATGGATGGCCCAACCGTAGAATGGATGAAAGCCCTGGCCAGCGAACTTGATTGCGTAATCTGCGCAGCGCAGCCATTGCCATTGCGGAAGGTACTGCAAACCGGTTTTTATGGGTGCAGCCGGACGGGCAGGTACAGTTTTATGACAAGCGCCATCTCTTTTCCTACGGCGGCGAGAACCGTCGTTACGTTGCGGGTAATGAACGGAAAGTCTTCCATTATCGTGGCTGGCGCATTTGCCCGCAGATTTGCTACGACCTGCGGTTTCCAGCCTGGTGCCGCAATCGCGATGACTATGATGCGTTTTATTGTTCGTTTCCAACTGGCCGGAACCACGCACCCCCGCATGGACGGCACTGCTCAAAGCACGGGCGATTGAAAATCAGTGCTATGTGATCGGTGTTAACCGCAGCGGAAAAGACCCACGCGGTTTGCAGTATGCAGGTGGCAGCGCTGTTTATGATCCCCTGGGTGAGACCGTGCTGGATTTGGGGGCGGTCGAAGGCAGTGGCGCTATTAAGATTGAGCTCGATAAAGTTGAGGCCATCCGAAGCCAATTACCGTTTCTGCAGGATGCTGATGAGTTTGAGCTATCTCTTGGACAGCCATCTCCATAAAGCACCACGCGGTAGTTGTTTGCCGCTGATATTTCCCATTAACGAATGGCTGTCCATCATGGTCCAGAGCATTTGTCTGCGGGCGTGATCGCGACCGGCGAATAACAATCGATCATTGATTTGCAGTTCGGTGTCAGGACCGGGTAAGAAAATTCTTTGTGCGCCGCGTTCAAGTGTCAGGCAAACACAGGGCAGTTTCTCATTTTCTTCGCTGCGGCTGTTACGGCAAATGTGCTCCAGGTTAACCCCGCTTGTTTGCGCTCTTACGAAGCGCAGGTTCCTGGCAATCTCACCTTTTATTTCGTAAACCCATATGCTGGGTGCACGGTTTTCGAGCACCTCTTTTAACCTGGCGGCGGTGCGTTCGGCAAAACTGTCGTCTGAGCGGATCAGGTGTTGCATGAATGATTCCAGCAACGGCGTGGTAACTTCGGATATTATTTCTGCGGGCGACGATCAGGCTGCGGCGGGCAACCAGGTCGGCTCTGAACTTGCAAAAAGCTCGTCATGCTGACGTCGTTCCTGTCTGGCGATGAAAAAACAAGCGGGGGTTCAAATTTCCGTGCCGTCATGATGATGGAGAGGTTGTCGATATCATCGCGGTGCCCGCAATGATGCCTCAGCATCGGCAACCCCAGCCTGTTCCAGCGTATGCACCTCGGTGCCACGTCCCAGCACAGAGTTTTGATAGGCGGGCAGTCTGTCGGGCGTGTACATCAACCACGGTGACCGGCACGCCACTTGCTTCGAGCTCTTCAATCATCCGTATGCCAAAAGCGCCCGGCACCGCATACAATCCACGGCCCGGTGGGCGGTTCCAGTACTTCGCGCAACTCGCTGCCAGGTACGCTGATCAACCAATCCTGCACCAGGTATTTAATCGGCGAATTTAACGCCAGTGACATCCGTTCGGCAAAGATGCGGTAAGGGTTGATAACTGAATCTGTACCAAATGAAGCCATGTTGTCACACACGCGTTGATTCTCACTGCGTGCAAGTACGGCCAACTCCGGGCGCAGCAGCTTGACGGTGATGGCGATGGTCAGGTTGACATGGTCGTGATTGGTGGTGGCAATGACACCGCGGCAATTAGAATTATGCAGCCCCGCCATTTCCAGTGCCTGCCTGTCCCTGGCACGACCGATAAGGGCAGGAACTTGTGCGTACTCTTCCTCAAGCGCCATCAAACGAACCGTGCTTTCTTCACACTCGATGACGACAGCCTTAATCCCACGCGCCATTAACCCCGATACGGTCATGGAACCCGTATTGCCAAAAGCCGCAAACGATAAAAGAAGGGTTCCTTTAGCCACCTGACCTGCTTGCTGAAACGGCTGGCGTGGAATGTGGCCTGGAACTGTTTGTCGAGAATCAGACCCAGCAAGGTACCCACTGAATACAGCCAGGCGACGACATTGGGCAGTAGCAGCCAGAAAACCAGCATCCGTTGTGCTGCGGTAAAGCTATAGGGTATTTCACCGAAACCAATGGTGGTTTGCAGGATGGCCATAAAATAGGCAGCATCCAGGAAACTCATGTAGTACGGTTTACCGTCAGCATCCATGCCGGGTACTGAAATCATCGCGATGATGGAGAAGAAATAGACCAGTATCAGGACAATGATCGGCGTGCGCATACGCCGCATCGTCATCCAGATGATGTCATTCCTTGGGGACTGACGTGGCAAGACTGCTTTCCTTCAGTCTCGTGCGCTAACGGCGAATACTGATTGTTTCTGCTATCAACAAGGTCACGGAAACCAGGTTGGCCAGCAAGGCGCCGCCGGAAAGTGAAACGATGCGGGAAATCACTTCTACCGTGGTGCCGGAATCGGAAATATTGACAGCCCAGATCCAGGTGCCGGCAGCGATCAATAATTGCAGATCTGCGACCAGGCTGGTGGCGAGTAAAACAGCGCCCAGTTGTGAGCGGTCACCGAATTTCATGATCGTGGCAATCATGCTGACGGCCAGTGCGGCGGCCAGTTCCAGGCCATCATGGTGAGCCGGGTTATCGATGTCGCCAATGAAGAAGCCGAAGTTCAGGGTAAGTGCCAGAACGATAAAAAAGGCAAACATTACTTTTTCGAAATTCACGGTGGGTAAACTCCCTGTTGGTTTCGGACCTAAGAATAGTCCTAATTAGTTAGCTCTGCCAGTGGAGTACGTAAATCCCAGGTTCATGTCATTCCGGACTTGATCCGGAAGAAGGTGAGAGCGGGAACCGGTCGAGAGACTGGCCTGGGCCATCCACCTTGCTCTTAGGATAGCCCGTCTTTCTGAAAAATTGATTTTATTTTGCCCTGATGGCCGAGACCAAAACCAGTGCGCCAAAATAAGGTGTATCAAAATACTGCATTCGATTGGTGCGGACTTGCCGGTTCTGTTTCAAAGCGAAAACGCCACGTTGGATGTTATCCTGGTCGCTGTTGCCAGGCCCGGTTTGAGTTTCACTGCTGCTAAAAAAATCGGGTTCGACCGGAACCTCTGATTTTTCTTCACGGATTTCGAGGTCCAGGAACAGGTGCAGAAAACGGCTTCGTCTGAGTTGCACGCTGCCGTCAATCCGGTAAAAACTGCTGCGATAGGCTGCCAACGGGTCTTCTGCCGCAAGATCTGCAATCATGATATGGGTTGGCGGGCGTAACTGGCTATCAATGATCTGCTGGTCATGAATATGCATGGGCGGGTAGTAATCTGTGCGGTTTTGTTCCCATGCTGCGTATAGCAACGGCCGATATTCCTTGCTGGATCGCAGGCGTCTCCAGACTGCGTTCATGCGGGTACTTTTTTGCGTGACAACGCTTAAATCATCCGGTAGGTCATAACGAAGAACCTCAGCCAAACCGTCAGGTAACTCGTTGGGCAAAGCATTGACCGGAGGTTCAAGCAGAGTTTCAGTTTGCGCAGGCTCTTCAAGGTCGGGGAATTGTGAAAAACTGCGAAGATCATCTACTCCGACCGACTCGGTTAGTACATGGCCCAGGCCAGCCTCTCGACCGGTTCCCGGTGGCCCAGGCCAGTCTCTCGACCGGTTCCCGCTCTCACCTTCTCTCACCTCCTCCAGGTTACGGAAGACGATAACTTCAACGCGGTACGCACCGGATTCTGCCAGGGCGGCAGAACTCAGTAGTATCGAAAGAAAAAGTAACAGGCGTTTCATCGGGGGATAGTTTAGATGTTTTGTTTCCAATGACCAAGGTTATTGATGTATCAGTGACCATGTAGGAGAGGCTTATCACCGTGTGGGCATGCACAGAAAATTGTGTGAAGGGAGAGCGCTTGGGGTTATCCCTGTCTGACTCGCACAATTCGCAGGGAGTTGGGTAATCCTCCTGAGACCGTGAGCCGACAGGGATGTCGGCGTCCGAGCGCCCCATGGACGGGCTTGCAGCGTGTCTCAGGAGGATTACCCAGCTTGCGGCGAATCCCCAATCGGATCCTGAAAGGCCAGTGCCATGGCCCAGGCCAGCCTCTCGACCGGTTCCTCCCGGCCTCACCTCCACCGAGCCGCCGCGACACGGGTACCTCACCCTTGGGACACGCTTTAAACCCATCCATGGGGCGCTCGGGCGCCGACGTCCTGTCGGCTCACGGTCCCAAGGGTGAGGTACCCATATGGCCCAGGCCAGTTTCTCGACCGGTTCCCGATCTCACCTTCTCCCGGCTTAGGTTTGTGGATTCTTTAAGAATAGACATTTGCGCCCGCGATCATGAATTGAGTATTAGGGCGTGAGTTTGTCCAGAATTTCGTTGCTGATTCGTATGCGTTCTTCTATCGACTCTTCATCAAACAATATACGTAACTTGTGCGGGCCTTGCAGTTTGTAGTCGAAGGGATATTTTTGAATCATTTCCAGTAGTGCGACAGGGTTTGCGCGGGTATCTTCGGCGAATTCGATGCGTCCGCCGGTTTCGCCGAAATCGATCCGGCTGACACCGATGGCGCGTGCTTTTTGGCGCAATTCGGCTACCTGGAACAGGTGCTTTGTTGGCTGTGGTAGCAGGCCGAAACGGTCGATCATTTCGACTTGCAGATCCTGCAGGGCAGAGTGATCGGGTGCGCTGGCGATGCGTTTGTACAAGGTCAGGCGTGTGTGGATATCACCCAGCCAATCGTCTGGAATCAGTGCCGATATGTGCAGTTCGATATCTGTTTCCTGATGCAGGCTGCCTTCAAGATCAATTTCTTTGCCTTCGCGCATGGCGGCAACTGCGCGGGCCAGTAATTCGCTGTACAGGCTGAAACCGACTGACTGGATCTCGCCGCTTTGTTCATCGCCGAGCAATTCACCGGCGCCACGAATTTCGAGATCGTGGGTGGCCAGGGTAAAGCCGGCACCCAGTTCTTCCAGCGAGGCGATGGCCTCCAGCCGTTTGCGTGCATCACGGGTCATGCTGCGCTCGTCAGGCACGACCAGGTAGGCATAGGCACGATGGTGGGAACGTCCCACGCGGCCCCTGAGTTGATGAAGCTGGGCAAGGCCAAATTTATCGGCACGGTTGATGATAATTGTGTTGGCAGTCGGTACGTCGATGCCATTTTCGATGATGGTGGTGCACACCAACACGTTGATTCGCTGGCGGTAAAAATCCAGCATGACTTTTTCGAGTTCACCGCGGGGCATTTGACCGTGTGCCACGCGGACACGTGCTGCCGGCACCAGTTCGCCCACTTCACGTGCCATTTGTTCAATGTTACGTACTTCGTTATGCAGGAAGAATGCCTGGCCACCGCGTTGTATTTCCCGCTGCAGGGCTTCGCGCAGCAATGCAGTGTCCCACTTGGAAACCAGTGTTTTAACGGCCATACGGCGTGCTGGTGGCGTTGCTATGATGGACAGGTCGCGGATGCCTGACATGGCCATATTGAGTGTGCGTGGTATCGGGGTGGCGGTCAGTGTCAGCAGATCAACTTCAGACCGCAACTGCTTCAGACGTTCTTTCTGGCGTACCCCAAAGCGTTGTTCCTCATCAACGATGACCAGTCCCAGTTGTTTAAACTTGATACTCCGTTGCAGCAATTTATGGGTGCCGATGACGATATCGACTTTGCCGTTGGCAAGGTCTTTGAGCGTGGTGTCGAGTTGTTTGCCGGTGCGAAAGCGCGACAGCAATTCGATACGAATCGGCCAGTCGGCAAAACGGTCGCTGAAGTTTGAAAAGTGCTGCTGGGCGAGCAGGGTGGTTGGTACAAGAATGGCGACCTGCTTTTCGCCTTGCACGGCTACATAGGCAGCGCGCATAGCGACCTCGGTTTTGCCAAAACCAACGTCACCGCATATGACACGATCCATGGGCTGGCTTGAAACCATGTCCTCGAGTACTTCTTCGATGGCCCTTTGCTGATCCGGGGTTTCCTCATAGGGAAAGCCGGAGGTAAAGTCGGCGTACATGGGTTTGTCGAGTTTGAATTCGAATCCCTGGCGGGCCTGTCTGCGTGCGTACAAATCCAGTAGTTCTGCGGCCACATCGCGGACTTTTTTGGCAGCGCGTTTGCGGGCTTTGGCCCATTGCTCGCTGCCAAGCCGGTGCAACGGTGCTTTTTCTGCGGCGCCGCCGGTATAACGGCTGATCAGGTGCATGGATGTTACCGGCACGTAGAGCTTGTCTTCGCCGGCGTATTCCAGCATCAGGAATTCTGCCTCGCGGCCATCGATCTCGAGCGATTGTAATCCCTGGTAACGTCCGATGCCGTGGTCTTCGTGTACAACCGGGTCGCCTGGCTCAAGGTCCGAGAGGCTGCGGATAATGGCTTCAGGGTCGCGTTCTGAGAGCTTGCGTGTGGTTTTGGGTCTGACCCGACCGCCGAATAACTGGCTTTCGGTCAAAACTGCAATGTCGTTTCCTGCAATAAACCCCTGTTCCAAAGGGCAGGACTGTCAGTCCGAGACGTGCCCCTGATGTCTGGAATTCATGCCACGATTCAAAACGCTGTGGGCGAATACCGAATGCGCGCAGGGTTTCTGAAAGCACTTCGCGCCGGCCTGTGGTATCGGCGGCAAACATGACCCTTCCGGGGTAACCATTGGTGAATTCAAGCAGGGCTGCCGCGGGCTCATTGCCCCGGTCATGGATGTGAAGGTCCGGTGCAGCTTGTGTTTCAAACTGTATGGCTGACGTATTGTCTCCCCGGGCTTGACCCGGGGTCCATTTTGCTCTTTTGGCAGAAGATGGATTCCGGATTGAATCCGGAATGACGGGGGTGGTGGATTCCGGGTCAAAGCCTGTGCCGGGCTCGATCCGGTATCCGGAATGACTCGTTGAGGAATCATCGGTTTCAAGCAGGCTGACACTATCGAATTGATCCAGCTGAACCTGGATATCCTTGGCATTGAAATACAGTTCCGGCGGATCCAGAACCGGTCGTTCGACATCATGCCGGCGTTGTTCCCAGCGCTCGTTGGTGGACGACCAGAAGTCGACGGCAGCCTCTTCGATACCGTGTTGAGTGACAACCAGTGGTTTCTCAGGCAGGTAATCAAGCAGGCTTTCGGTTTGCTCAAAGAACAGCGGCAGGTATTGTTCCAGTCCTTGCGGGTGGATGCCCTTGCGCAAATCCTGGTACAGGGAGACATTGCGGGTATCGACCACGAAACGGTAGCGAAATGCCTTGCGCAAGGCATCAAATGAGGCATCGTCGCAGGGGTACTCGCGTGCCGGCAGCATGCTGAATTCCTGCAACTCCTGCGTCGAGCGTTGGGTTTCCGGGTCGAACTCCCGCAGAGAGTCGACTTCCTCGTCAAACAGGTCGATCCGTAACGGCAGTTTTCTGCCGCTTGGGAACAGGTCCACAACGGAACCGCGTACGGCAAACTGGCCTGCCTGGTAAACAGGATCAGCGTGGCTGTAACCGGCTTGCTGGAGCCGTTGGCGGAACTCATCTATCACCAGGGATTGACCGGTTTTTAGCTGAATATTTCGACCGAGCGTATGGCTTCTTGGCGGTAAACGTTGCATCAGCGTGGCTATGGGTACCAGGATTAAACCGGTCTTTAGCCCATTCAGTGATGAGAGGGTGGAGAGACGCTCGGCAATGATGTCGGGGTGTGGTGAAAATGGGTCGTAAGGCAGTGTTTCGTGATCCGGGAAATGCAAAACCGGCAGCGTGCCATCGCTGAACAGCCTGATATCCTGCTCAAGCAAATGCGATTGGTGACTTGAGCGGGTTACGACGAGTACGATGCCATCGATTGAGCGTGCCGCCGACAATAATGCCAGTGCCGTACTACTGCCATGTAAACCGGACCAGTTCGATGAGCCGCTATCAAAGCGAGCCCTGAGCGGGCTCCTGGGCCCCTTGGAATTCATTAGCCAGCTTGGGCTGCGTATGAAGGCTTGCCAATGAACCTGAGGATCAACCAAAGTATCAGCAAGCCAAGCGACATGCCGATCCACCAGGGTGAACCCAGTGCTGTCATGATGCTTCCGAACAGGATGGCTACCCCACCGACGGTCATTGCATAGGGCAACTGGGTACGGACATGTTCTATATGATCACAACCGGATGCCAGTGAAGACAGGATGGTGGTATCGGAAATTGGAGAGCAGTGATCCCCCCACACAGCACCTGCCAGGATGGCAGATACCGATGAATAGAGGATATGCATATGTTCCGGTCCTGCCTGTCCCTGTGAAACCATGACGGCCCAGGTCAATGGCATGGCCAGCGGGAACAAAATCCCCATGGCGCCCCAACTGGAACCAGTGGCAAAAGCGGTGGCCGCCGCCAGCACAAAGACCATTGCGGGCAGAATGAACACAGGCAGGGAGTCACCAAGAATACTGACCAGAAAATCCGCTGTTTTCAATATATCCGTGACCTCGCCCAGTGACCAGGCCAGGATCAGGATGATCATCGCCATCAGCATCGCGCGTACACCGTGGAACCAGGCGTTAACCACTTCCTCAAGCCCCATGATTCTCTGGCCCAGGGTCAGAAGGGCGGCGGCCATCATGGAAGACAGCGAGGACCACATCAGGGCCGTGTATGAATTGGCGTTGCCGATGATGTCTTGTAGTGACGGGTCAGCCATATCAGCCACGGCTTCTTTGCCAGTGACATACAGACCGATGAGCATGCCAAACACCATGACCAGCACGGGAATATAGGCATTGAAGGCACGTTGGGGTTTGCCGTCAATTGGCCTCAGGCCTTCTGCTTCCTGATCGTTGTCCTGATCTGCGTCCGGGTGTTCTGAACCATTTTCCTGAGCATGCAATTCCGCTTCGAGCATGGGGCCGAAATCCCGGCCGGTGGCGGACACCATGAAAACAAATGCAATTGCCAGGATGGGGTAAAAGCTGTAGGGGATGGTGTTGAGGAATAACAGGTAGGCCTCGGCTTCCAGTCCAGGCATCTTGCTGATCGAATCGCCGATCAGACCAATTTCATAACCGATCCAGGTGGTCACCACTGCAATGCAGGCCACCGGGGCTGCCGTTGAATCCACGATATAGGCCAGCTTCGCCCTTGATACACGCATTGAATCGGTCACCGGTCGCATGGTGTTTCCGACCACCAGGGTATTGGCATAGTCATCAAAAAAGATGGCACAACCCAGCGAGGCGGTTGCCAGGCAGGCGTGACGGGCGGAGTCAGCCCATTTGACGATATGGTTGACGATGCCCTGCATGCCGCCATTGCGCGAAATAATGCCGACCATGCCGCCGACCATCATGGAGAAAAGTACGATAGCGCTGTGATCGGGGTTGGACAGGGCGTTGGCCACAAACACCTGGAATGTGTCCAGCAGGCCGGTCCAGAGGCCGAACAGGCCAAAGTCGTTGATGGCCCAGGCACCCATCCATATACCTACGAATAGGGCTGGGTACTACACGTTTGGTAATCAGAGCAATCGCAATCGTCAGTACCGGGGGCAGTATGGCAATCCCAACTTCCAGCGGTTTCCGGACCCGTTTCCGTGGCATTTACAATGGTGCTGAAAAATAATAGATAAAATACATTAAATAAGATTGTTATATTCTTGTTATTAAACACTAATTAACTCTCCATTATGGTGGATAAGGCTTGCTTGATACGCTTGCCAAAAGCCTTGAATTCGGGTTCGGGTAACGCATACATACCCAGCCAGATTGTTTCTGCATCACGTGCTTCTTCATTGGCGGGTTGTCTTGCGCTTTCACCGGACATCGATTCGGCCAGGCGGTCTACCTGGTATTGCATACGCCGGTCACGGTCTTCATCCGGTGATGGCAGACCGGCGACGAATTCAAGTCGGATGGATAACAAACGAGCCTGTGCCTTCAGTTCTTCAATTTCACCTTCGCTTGCCTCAGCAGCCTTTCCGGCCAGCAATTCAGCGCAAGCCTGGTCCATGGCTTTTTCAAGGGATTCATCCGAGCTGTCTTCGGGCCATGCTTTTGTTACCTTGTTTTCGGTTTTCTTGCTGAGCGCGCCTTTGGCGGTTCTGCCGGTTACCGTCAGTTCATGCAGCAGCGCTGATTTCAGCCAGCGGCGTTCACGCTCGGCATCTACCTGTTGTAACTCGGCCTTTTTGACCCTTTGCTCATAATCCTCCACCATGGTCTGGAATGAATGCTGTAGCTTACGGTCCGGGTGCTCAATGTCTTTCCACCCGTCCTGCAAACCCTGGACTTTGCCGTGCTGGGCAGATAAATCATCCCCTGACTTTAATAGTTCCTTCATTTCGGTACACAGTGCCTTTTGCGCGGATAGATTTTCTTCAGTGGCTGCGCGGATACTGGCTTGCTGCTCTTTCAGTTCTTCAAACAGCGGGTCCAGGTGTTCACGGAATTGGTTCCACAGTTCCTGTTCCTTGCTGCGCCACAGGCTGCCGGCTGCTTTCCAGTTTGACTGTAGAGATTTTGCCTGGGTGATGGCCTCGCTGCGTTCCGGCATATGGATTAACTGGGTGGCGGCGCGGATCAGTTTCATTTTCTCGCGCTCAACCTCCTGGTAATGCTCCTGCATAGCGGCATTTGCTTTATCCAGCATGGATTTGAGTTTACGAGCCAGTTTTTGACGCTGGTTTGCCGGTATATTGTTGAGATCATGCAGTTTCTTGCGGCCCCGGTTCATACCCTTGGCCAGTGCCGTCCAGTCTCTTGGTTCGGTTTGTGTGAGTTGTTCAAGTTCGGCACAGAAGGTGGCCAGGGACTGCGCGTGACGTGACTGAATCTCGCTGCGTTTGTCGAGATAGGGTTTCGCAGTATCAAAGGCCGCATGTCCTGCAGCGCTGAATTTTCGCCACATCCATGGGGCCGAGGCAAAGTGTTTATCGCCGGGGATTTGCTCGCTTTGTTCCAGTGTTTTCCATTCCACTTGCAGGCTTTTGATCCGGTCGAGCAGGGCGTCGGGATGCAGGTCGGCTGCCGGCAGGATTTCCATTTCTGCGATCAGGCGTTTGCGGATTTTATTGTTGGACCAGTGATGCCAATCGCGTAATTCGCGCAGACGTGCCTGCATGCCTGACATTTTGTTGTTGATTTGTTGCCATTCTCTGTTCTTGCCACGTCCTTTGGCGGACTGTTGCAGTTTGGCACGGGTTTCGAGAGCTTTGTGTAACTCGCCGTCTTCCAGCTCGGTTGCCAGTTGGGTCAATAGATTCTGTGCCTGCTCCAGTTCTTTTTCAGAATCCTGCCGTTTTTTATCAAGCTTTTCTTCCAGGTGTTGAAGTGAGTTGCCAGCCTCACTCCAGGCAACCAGGTCATCCTGATGCGGGGGCGTACACTGCTTCCAGGCACGTTCCAGTTGATTCCTTAGCTTTTTAACGCTGGATGCCCTGGGTTGTTCCGGGTTTTCAACCTCGTACAGGCAAATATCGGTTGCTACTTTGACCAGTGTTTCATTGGCGTGCGGGGCCTCTATTATCTCGGTTGAAGCTTCTTTGACTACCGCTGGTTCAGCTTTTGTAACTATGCTTGCCACAGGCGCAGGAGACGGGTTGACAACCACAGGGGCTGCAAGCCGGTCACAGATCCGCTGGTAGCGGTCTGCCAATTCAGTGGTAGTGTTAGATGCTATCTTTGTCCAGGCACCGTGCAGGGCCTTTATTTCAGTTGTATCTGTCCTACCGGATTCAACGGCAAGATGTTCAAGGCCGGTGCAAATTCTGAGCGCTTCGGTCTGAACGGCTTTTGGATCGGCGGCATCAAGCAATTCCTGCTGCAGGCGGGCCTGCAATTCTGCATAAAGCTTCTTGTCACGTTTTCTCAACGCATCGATGACCCGTTTCAGGCTCGTGTGCTGGGTGATCCGGCTGGCGGCGAAGCTGCGGTTTTCAGCATCGCTGTCCTGAATGCAGCAATCCCCAAGCACTCCCTGCCTGTCAACTTTTGCCAGGGCTGCGCGACGTAATTCGGCTTCGGGTGCGTGGCTGGCGATGTGTTCGATTAAATCGCGGTCTGAAGTGATTTCAATAACCTGCATACGAAACTTAAGTGGTGGGACGGGATTCGTTTGTGGATGCGGCCAGTTGATGGATGCGATCTTCCAGTAGTTTTTTTACCTCGGAATCCGACTCGCCACTGTACAGCTTGAGAATGTTTTCCAGCTGATGCAATCGTTTGATAGCTGCGCAACGTACCCGGATGTCTACATCGTTGCCGGCGATTTCAAGCAGGCTGTTGATGAGTTCAGGGTCTTGTTCGGTACTAACAGATTCGAGGCGAATATCGGCACTCTTGTGTTGCCATTTAGGTTTGAAAAGACGTGTTTTCCAGTTCATTTCAGGCTGCCAATTGGGATGAGTCCAGGAAGTGTTTTTCCAGTAACTGGAATTGCTCTTCCGCAGTTTGTACGCGCATTAAATCATACAGCACCGGCTTTGAGTTGGGGCGACCTTTCAGATACCAGCCGATATGTTTGCGTGCGACGCGTACGCCGTGCACTTCGCCATAAAAACTGTGTAGACGTTGCAGGTGATCACGCATGACTGCGTGGACCTCCGCGGGTTGCGGTGCTGCCAATTCTTCCCCGCTACTCAGAAAGTGGCCAAATTCTCTGAATATCCAGGGGTTGCCCTGTGCGCCACGTCCTATCATCAAGCCATCGGCGCCGGTGTAATCCAGAACTTCCCGTGCCTGCTGTGGCGTTGTGACATCACCATTGGCAAAAACCGGTATGGATATATTGTCACAAATGGTGCGGATGGTTTCATATTCGGCTTCACCCTTGAAACGGTCCGCGCGGGTGCGGCCATGGACGGCCAGTGCTGATATTCCGCATTGTTCCGCAATTTTTGCGACTTCGGGACCATTGCGGTTGCTGGTATCCGGTCCGGTGCGTATTTTCAGTGTGACGGGTACGTCCACGGTCGCGACCACGGCTTTTAGAATTTGCTCAACCAGTTTGATATCGGACAGCAAGGCTGAGCCGCCCAGCTTGCCACAGACTTTCTTGGCCGGACAACCCATGTTGATATCAATGATCTGTGCGCCAAGGCCGACGTTATAGCTGGCCGCCTGTGCCAGTTTGCCGGGTTCGCTGCCTACAATTTGCACGGCCAGTGGTGTGGGTTCGCCATCAAAATTACTACGCCATGTGGATTTGCGGGTATGTCTGAGCTGCGGGTTCGAGGTGACCATTTCGGTAACCACGTAACCGGCGCCCAGTTTGCGGCAAAGCTGGCGGAATGGCCTGTCGGTCACACCTGCCATCGGAGCCAGCGCAATGGGGTTAGGCAGTTTGTAGGGTCCGATTTGCATGGCAGAATTTATTGCTTTTTATTAACTCAAGGCATCGAATATCTGGAAACCCGCCACCCAGGTGCCGATGGCGGAACCCACATTTGAGAAAAAGAATACCAGCAATATGCGTGTTGCGGGGTTTTTGAACCAGCCCTTTATGCTGGTGGCATCATCGCGCAGACGTTCCAGGTCAGAAACCTTTGGTTTGCGCAGCCAGGATTCGACCGCCCCGGTGACCATGCCGGCTGCAATTGCGGGGTTCAGGGATGTTAACGGCGCCGCTATCATGGCACTTAATATCGTTAGCGGATGACCGCGTGCAATCAATGCGCCCAAGGCCGCAAGACCACCGTTAATAACAACCCAGAGTGTGACCAGTTGCCAGCCGAGTTCGGGGCTGCGGGAAAAGCCGATCCAGAAACCGGTAAAAACCAAAGCTGCAATCACCCAGGGAACGAATTTTATCCAGCGGTTTGGAGACGGTAGTTCTGACAGGCTGTTTACTTCGGCCTGCGGGTCTTGAGTGTCCGTTTCCAGGTACTTTGCCAAGCCTTCAAGATGGCCGGCACCAATCACCACCAGGATACGCTTGCCAGCATTATCCTTGTTTTCCTGGCGCAGTCGTGCGGCCATGAAACGGTCGCGTTCAGCAATCAGGGCTTCGTACAGTTCGGGGGATTGTTCGGCGAATTCGGTAAAGGTGGATTCGAGGATGTCGCCTTCTTTGAGCTTTTCGATTTGCTCTTCATCGATCTCATCAGAGCTGACGGTGCTCATGACCAGCCCGGTTGTCAGCATGATACGCTTGTACCATGGTACGGCCCGGTAGCTACGTTTCAGCGTGGTTGCCAGGTCGCGATCGACAAGCTGTAAGGGTATATCGTGTTCGACGGCAGCATCGGCGGCGGCTTTGAGCTCGGCACCGGGCTCGATGCCAAACTGCTCGGCAATGCGGCGCTGATACGCTCCCAATGCCAGGTTGGCCATGACCAAACCTGCTTTTTTCTCGCGAATAATGCGATACAGGTCCATCTCTTTCCATTGCTGTTGCTTGGTCAGTGCCAGGTGACGGGCGGGGCAGAGCTCAACGGCAATTGCATCAAACTCACCGCTGCCGGCCATTTCGGTAACGGCATCTACACTGGCACGGGAAACATGTGCGGTACCCAACAATACATAATGGACGCCGTCACGGGTAATTTCCCGTATCGGCTGTTCCCGTTTTAATTGTGTATCGGGCGCTTGTTCTGTCGTCGCCGTTGCCGGCGTTTCTGAGGTGTTTGAGTCAGGCATTCAACTTTGGGAGTCTCCATAGAGACTCCATGCATTTTGAGAGGGCGCAAGGATAGCGCAGATGCGAACCTCGTGCTTATTTTTCTATCACCGCGCCTTTATGCAAAACGGTAAATAACACCAGGTCATATTCGAAATAGACACTATAGGTATCATATTTCCAGCTGGAAATCGGTGGATCGCCCACCGCCGCCTGTTTTTGTACAGGTGCGCCAAAATCTGCCTCGACAGTTACTTTACTTTGCCCGTTTGTTGGCAATTCCATACGCCCGGACTGGCGTACTTCATCGATGATCAGTACGTCAGCACTGACGGCCTGGAAGGTTAAAGCCAGCATGAAAGCCAGAACAATCCGTGTCATTGCTTTTCTCCACTTTTTAAGTCAGCTCAGGAATACTCAGAATACCATAAAAACTGATGCTAGCCGTTTTGCTTCAACAAGCGTAGATAGGACTGATACCGCCATTCCCGGATATGACCGTCGGCGACCGCCTGCTTAATGGCGCAATCGGGCTCTGTGTTGTGTACGCAGTCGTTAAAGCGGCATTTGCCTAACCAGGGTTCAAACTCGATAAAACCTGCTGCGAGTTCATGGTTCTCCAGTTTCCAGATACCGTATTCCCACACGCCGGGTGAGTCGATCAGGTAACCGCCGCCGGTAAACTGGTACAGCATGGTTGAGGTGGTCGTGTGTGTGCCCTTGCCGGTGGCGGTGGACAGGGCGTTGGTCTGGATATGCAGGTCGGGTAATAATTGATTGATCAGCGACGATTTACCCACGCCGGATTGGCCGACAAGGATACTGGTGCGGTCTTTGAGCACAGATTTCAGTCCGGTGATACCCGGTGCGGTTTTGCACGAGGTGCGGATGACGGTATAACCCAGCGCTTCGTAATCCGGCATGTGGGCCAGGACTTTCGCGCCGGCGGCAGTTTCATCTGCGGCCACTTCAAGGTCGGTTTTATTTAACACGATAATCGGCTCGATGCCCAGGCTGTGTACCGCCAGAAGATAACGTTCCATCAAGTCGCGCGAGGGCAGGGGGGCGGCGGCTACCACGATCAATACCTGGTCGAGATTGGCGGCAATGATGTGCTGGCGCTGGCGTTCATCCGCCCGCACGAAATAATTGTCACGCGGTAGTATGGATTCAACCACCAGGGAGACATCATCGGCACGGTCGACCAGTACCCGGTCGCCACAAAACGGGCGCCCGACCTTACGCCGGAATTTGCAACGTTTGCGTTCCCCGTCAGGCAGCAGTACGACACCCTGGCCGCCATACGATACCAATACCAGGGCTTCAGAGCCGACTTTGGCTTTCACTTTGAGTTTTTATTGGTATGCATTCGCCCATTGTACCTGCGAAAATCAAATTGACCATGGCGAAATGGTGCTATGGTCGGTATCATTCGCAAAACACTGAAAAACGATCACATGGCAGCAGAAAACAAAAAGCGACTAATTTGGATCGACCTGGAAATGACCGGGCTCGACACCATTAACGACTCCATCATTGAAATTGCCACCATTGTTACCGATGGTGAGCTGAATATACTGGCTGAAGGTCCGGTGTGCGCTATCCAGCAGGAAGAAGACACACTGAAAGCGATGGACCAATGGAACCGCAGTCACCATACAGATTCCGGGCTTTGGCAGCGGGTGGTGCATAGCCAATATGATATGCGTGCCGCAGAGTCAGCCTCGATAGGTTTTCTGAAAGAATGGGTGGAAAAGGGTGCATCACCGATGTGCGGCAACAGTGTCTGCCAGGATCGCAGGTTTTTACATCGTTTAATGCCGGAACTGGAAAGCTGGTTTCATTACCGTAGTCTGGATGTCAGTACCCTCAAGGTGCTGGCTAACCACTGGATGCCCGGCAACCTGAAAGAATACGAGAAAGAAAATCGCCACGAAGCATTGTCCGATATACGCGAGTCTATCGAGGAACTGCGTTATTACCGGCAGTTTATGGGCGAATTTGGTGGCGAGGGTGTCAAATAGCCCAAAATATTTGTTCTAGCCGCGCGTTAATGATGCGCTTTGTAATCCTCGACCCATGCTTCGATATGGATGTGTAACTGCAACAACGGAATGGTACCGTTTTCCAGTATCCTGTCGTGAAAATCACGAATATCAAAATCCTTGCCCATGGCATCTTCAGCCATTTTACGTAAGGCCAGAATTTCAAGACCACCAGAGTCATAAGCCGTCAGCTGACCGGGCAGGATTGCGATGCGGTCTACCATCTGCTCGCTAATGGATTCGCCAAACCGACCGGACTCCATCATGAATTCAATCGCCTCTTCACGAGTCCAGCCAAACAGGTGGATGCCGGGGTCGACTACCATGCCGCGCGCCGGCCAGGCACGACGTTGTATAGGGCCGGTGGTCGTCTCGTAAAGACCCATTTCCTCAGCCAATGCTTCTGCGTAGCGTGCCCAGCCTTCACCCGGTCCTGAGAACCAGATGATCTGGGTGATCGGGTGCAGGCCTTCTACAGACTGTCCAACGGCTACCTGCAGGTGATGACCGGGCCATGCTTCGTGAAAGGCGACGGCCTCGGCATTTCCGCGTGACTGCTCTTCGGGTTCAAATAGCGGAATCCTGTATTCCCCGGGACGGTCCGCGTTACCGGGTCGATAATGGGCGGACATACCTCTGCCTTCTTCATGCTCTTCGAATGGCACGACCTCAACGGCTTGTTCGGGCATATTGCCCACCCATTTGGGCATAACAGATTCTGCCCGCTGCACCATGTCACGGGAGGATTGAAGTAGTTCTTCTTTATCTGTAAAGCGATCGGAAGGATCGGACTTGGCCTTTTCAATAATGGCTTTGAAATCATCCAGTCCATAAGCAGCCTGGCCTAATTCGATCACCGTGGCCTTGTTTGCTGCCACCGTCAGCTTGCCGAGTTCATAGACTTCCTTGCCGGAGCGGTCGAGGGTTGTATAAGCCTGCAGTGAGGCCTCGTAACATGCCAGCCCATCGGGGTTGGCGGTTACCGCTAGTTCAGTGCGTGCGCTTTCCATATAAGGTCCCGCGAGATAATCACGGTAACGTTGCAAAGCGGGATAAATCTGATCTGCAACAATGGTGCGTGTGGCTGTTGCAAATGCTTCATTTTCGTCCCGGGTTGCGGGGGAGTAGAACGGTGACTGTTCAAACTCCAGTGCCAGCAGGCCATCGACCTGGTCGATGACACGTTGCACAACCGGTTTGGGTGCCGAGTAGCCCAGTTCAAGGCCGTACTCAAGGTTTTTGATTTCCTGATCTATATATGGGCCCAGCTTTGCCCAACGGCTTGTAGACTGTTGTCTTAACTCATCTGTGCCAACCGGTTGTAGCTGTGCGATTTGTGAAAAGCCGGAGTGCCAGCCTCCCATCTGATTGACATTCCAAAGCTCCGTTCGGCAGATGCGTTGTGCAACGGAGGATTTTAAGGATTGCAGCAGGTATGCATGGGTGATCCATTCAGTTTTTCCGTTGAGTGTATCCGGATCAACTCGCTCAAGGGTAGCCAACATTTCATCCACTTCTGCTTCGGCAGCTTGCCGGGCCGCCGGGCTGTTATCTTCCATACCATCGTGACGTGGCAGATCAATACCGGAGAAATAGGCGATCTCCGGTGTGCGTTGGAGCGTGGAGGCATAGTATTGATCGGCAATTGTATTCACGGTTGCCGCCGGATCAATTGCAAGTTGGACTACTTCTGGTTTGACAGTTTCAGACTCAGCAGGTGGTGATGTGGCTTTATCGCAGGCGTGTAGTGCAAGTGTGCAGGATGCGACCAAAGCGATCTGCCAATTGTTTCGTGTCAGGTTCATAGTTTCTTCCATTTATTTCTTGATCAGGCGAATGGTGATACCGGTCACCCAAGGTACACTTTATTGCATCATCCATCACCCTGTATGTGCCTGTTCTGTTTTCCTGTAGGATACCTAAAAACCTGCGGATCAGAATTATAACCACAAGGAAAATCGCGCATGATACGAACCAGTTTTTTTACCTTCCTTCTTGTATGTCTGCTTTCCTCTGTCTGTATGAGCACAAGCCATGCCTCGCAATCACTGGATGCCAATGAGCAGGCAATCGTGGCCTGGAGTGAAGCCAATGTTGAAGGCGCCGTTGATCTGCTTGAAAGACTGGTCAATATCAATAGCGGTACTTTGAATCAGCAGGGTGTTAAAGACGTTGGCGTGGTTCTGCGCGAGGAACTGGATGCGCTCGGTTTTCAAACACGATGGATCGGGATGCCGCAAGAAATGCAGCGGGCAGGGCACCTGTTTGGGAAGCTTGATGGCAGTCGTGGAAAGAAGGTTTTGCTGATTGGCCACCTCGACACCGTCTACGAGCCTGGTGATGCGTTTCAAAACTTTGGACGTGAAGGTTCAAAGGCCACCGGTCCCGGGGTGGAGGATATGAAGAACGGGGATGTCATCATCATTTATGCGCTCAAGGCCCTGCAACATGCGGGGGTTCTGGATGGGGCACAGATCGTTGCGGCATTTACGGGCGATGAAGAGTCGGCCGGCAGGCCATTGCAGATATCCCGGAAGGATTTGATCGATGCGGGTAAATGGGCGGACGTCGCACTTGGTTTTGAATCGGGGATCGATAGTGGCGGCAAGGAATGGGCCACCATATCGCGCCGCAGTTCCAGTCGTTGGTGTCTTGAGGTTACCGGAAAACAGGCGCATTCCGCCGGTATTTTTAATGACAGAACCGGCGCCGGGGCCATTTTTGAGGCAGCACGTATTCTCAATGGGTTTTATGATGAAGTCAGGGGAGAGGAATACCTGACTTTCAACGCGGGTACCATCATGGGCGGCACCGAAGTGGATGGTGGTTGCGACCAGGCAGATGGCAGGGTTTTTGGTAAAACCAACGTCGTACCCAATCGTGTAGTCGTACGTGGCGGCATCCGTACGATCTCAGACCAGCAACTGGGACGTGCCCGTGAAGCAATGCGGGCGGTGGTAGCGCGAAACCTGCCCGTGACGGAAGCCAGCATCACTTTTGGCGAAGGTTATCCGGCAATGGCACCGACAGATGGAAACCGGAAACTGCGCGATATGCTCTCATCCATTAACCAGGACCTTGGCCGCGAAGCCATGCCTATTCTCGATGCTTCAAAACGTGGTGCTGCTGATATTTCCTTTGTGGCGCCCTATACCGATGGGCTTGCAGGAATGGGCGCCTATGGAAAGGGCGGGCATACGCCGAACGAATCCCTCGATCTGGATTCAATTCCGGTTGCAATACAAAGGGCAGCGATTCTTATTTATCGGCTCAGCCGCTGAGATTATTTAAGCAACGACAGGTATCGGGAGCCCTGCAGTTTACTGATTCTCAACCAGTGAAAAGGTCGCTAATTGTGAGTAATACTATGAATGTGGCGGCTGTGTAGAATATGAAACTGCTCATGTCCGGGGATTTGTCATCACCGCGAAATAGTTTGATAATGCCCCAGATTATGAAACCCCATATGATTCCGCCTGCGACCCTGCTAATGGAATGAGTGACTTGGAAAGTGCCGTTGCCGATGGAGAATGGGGCGACGGCGAATTGTAGGATTAATGAACCCAGGATCAATATGGCCAGGGCGATTAGGATGCGAATGAGGTTCATGGTGTATAAGCATACTCTAAATTGAAGTGCTTGCTTGGCTGGCGCCTTGATCCCCTGTTGTCGCTTAGCTCTCACCTATTGCTTAAAACACCGAGCGCGTCAAACAATAGAAAAGGCGTCGCCCCGGCAGCGGTCAACATCTTCGGGGGGGGAGAGAAGGGAAGGCTACTGCCAGTGCAACGGGGACGGATTATACACAAGCGGACCAATTCCAAATTGACCCAAGTCAAGAAACCAAATCAGGAGAAATCCATGCCTGAATTAAAAATCGCCCTGGTAGTGACCAACTTCTTTTGGGGGGAAGCTCGGATGAGCCGCTGACCAGGGCGATAAACAAACTTTAACAATGCTGGCTCTGTTTGCCTGCACGAAATTTGCCGGAATGTTTGCAGATGATATTTGGAAGGGAAGGGGTCTTGTCATTCTGGACGCTGATTACTGGTTCGAAGCTGCTGGAAACAATAAAAGGTTAATCGAATCTGAGGCCGTCAAACGCTGGCAGCCCTTTCAATTAAAACTCCAGGCTACTTGGAAGGGGCTGGCTTTAACAGTGTTTCAAGTTCATCTGCAAGTTCCCGAAGCCTTTCTGCCTGCATTTCCAATTCCATCAGATGCTTAATTAAAGCAATGTCCAAGGCAATCTTCCGGATTCTATCTGGGTAGGATTCTTTTTGGTTACTCATTGGTAACGGTCACATCAGCTTCAATCCCTACCTCACTCACCCCACAAATCGCCAATATCTGCAAAGCCCGTTGCAGGCTAAGAGTGCCGCGAGAAATAGAACGGCTCAGAGCGCTGGGGGTTATCGCAAGATCGTAATCAGACTTCATACGATCACAAGTCTGGTGATGCGATAGACCGGATTCCTTAACTGCACGCAATAACTTGTAAGGTGTGTCGCCTGGGTCTTTGGGATTAAATTGGAGCATGTTCAGATTATCTCACAAGTGGCGCAGGCAGTTCCAAGCGTGTTGATTTGCCGAAGTGGGGTTGGGGTGCTCCCAGCTAGAGAAATGGCTTTGCACCTCTTTGCACCGTGCTTTATGCGCCTTCTGATGGGGTGGGCGAGCGCCCTTTACTAAGGTATCGGTAATAAGTTACCTAATACCGCTCTTCACCAGAAAGCAGACGTTCGGTAAGCGTGAATTACAATCAAGCGATAGGCAGCACTCGGTTCAGCTTAGGACTGAGGCATGGCTCTCTGGATGGCGATCCACGATTCAGGCTGAAGACTAAGGGTCGGTTATCATAGAGCTGATCCCCGGCACTTTGACGTGGTCAACCTATTTGATACAACCCAGTTAAGCAGCTTTTCTTAATTCCGTCATTTCCATTTCATACTGATTCGGGCTTCTGTAATCGAGGTACGAATGCAGTCTGTAACTGTTATAAAACATCGATATGTAATCCAGAATATCCTGCTGTGCTTCATATCGAGTCTGGTAGTGCCGCCAATGCACCCGTTCCTGCTTCAGGCTACCGAAGAAGCTCTCCACAACGGCGTTGTCCCAGCAATCACCTTTCCGGCTCATGCTGCCTTTGAAGCCATGTGCTTTCAATAATTTCCTGAAAGCTTTGCTGGCATACTGCGATCCGCGGTCAGAATGATGGATCAAACCCGCCTTTGGCCTACGCAACCAGATTGCCATCGTCAATGCATCACACACCAACTGAGCAGTCATCCGGCTGCTCATACTCCAACCAACAACTTTTCTGGAATATAAATCAATGACAACAGCCAGGTACAACCAGCCTTCCTGAGTCCAGACGTAGGTGATGTCTGAAGCAAGCACCTGGTTGGGTTGCTCAACATCAAATTGCCGTTCCAATAAATTCTCAAATAAAGGCAATTTATGATTGCTGTTGGTTGTCACTTTAAATTTCTTTTTATGACGAACTTGAAGACCCGCTGCTTTCATCAGGTTCAAAGTCTTCGTTCTGCTGATCGGAAAACCCAATGCATTCATCGCTCTTTTCATGCGCCGCCTGCCATAGCTGTACTTGCTGGCAATGGCTATATCCTTCATCCTTCGCAGCATCTGCTGATGCTCCGGATCAGCCAGTCTGGCTTCTGTATTTCGCCGATAGTGGTAATAACCCTGCCGTTTGACACCCAGTGCTCGACACATCAGGTCGATTGGCCAGGTCTTCTTATGTTGGGTGACAAACAAATATTTCATTTCATTTCTTTGGCAAAGAAGACCGTCGCTTTTTTTAGGATTTCTTTCTCCATTTTCAGGTTTTTAACCTGCGATCTTAACTTCCGGATTTCTTCCTGTTCCGGAGTTAGCTTGCCGTTCCCGCGGAAAGCTTGACCGCCATCGGTTCGCTGTTCTAAAACCCAACGACAGAGCATATTGCTATTGAGCCCAAGGCTCCTGGCAGCTTCTGCACGGCTATATCCTTGATCGAGTACCAAACTGACTGCGTCTAGCTTGAATTCCTTTGAATACTTTTTTCTTCTACTCAATTTACTTCTCCCAGTTAAATAAATTATCTCTTAACTGGGTTGTACAATCTATTGGACCACGTCACTTGTCAGTAACCGCCTCCTTGAACTCTCTCGGGTCATTGATTATTTTGTAGAAGTCTTCGATGTATTTGATGGCTTTTTTACGATTATGGTCATTTAGATGAGCGTTGTTTTTAAACAATTCCAGGATATCTGACCTTTTTTCATTAAACAGTGCAACGGTCTCCGGCAGTTTGTCATTGGCGAAACAAAAACCACGGTACTTTCTCTGGCGGATGTTGCGGAGCTTTAGCTGGGCGGGTGCAAAGGCGTAATGCGCATCGACCAGTCCGGTTGAATCAAAATCATACGGAATACTGTACTTCGGCACCAAATAATCACCCGCACCAATCAGCCTGGTATTGTGACAGCAGCTGTCATCTTCAGGACCGTCATTTGTGGCATAGTCCAGGTTCCCCACCATAAACTGGAACAACGCAAACTTGCTGATCTCAACAGGATCGAGAGTTTTGTACGATATTTGTGCGACTGTCAGTTTTTGAAGATCATTGCGCTTGGCAACATCATCAACATCTTCAATTAGAAAACTGAAACGGCTTATTGAAAAATTCTTGCTCTGGTTGTCCTTGTATTCCACGATCATCGGCCTAACCCTGAAACTGTACTCGGTGATCAGGTTGTAGATGCGATAGATCAGGAATTCCTTAATGTAATACTGCTCATACTTACTGTGGGTGTTGCAGTAAGTCACCAGTTTCAGGGATTTATTACCCCGGAACTCCGTGCCTTTCATTTTTTTCTTATCGAAATGAATTTTTAAAGGCGGGAGGTCACAGATACGCTGGCGACGGGATATTCCACGTGGTGCAACCTCGGCATCTATTGTGTGTTGCTTCCCGTCAACACCTGTGTAGGTCAACTGCACGGGATAGAGGGCATCCCTTTTAATGTAATTCCCGATGGTGCGCCACGGACCGGAGAGCGTGACTTTCATTTCACTGGTGTCGCTGAACAACTTGGGTGGTTTGATGTTTTCTTTCGCAAACAACGGGACTGCCAACAGCATACCGATCAGTACAACCCAAACCGTTAATCGAGAATTGACAAGCATCTGTTGGCGTTCTTTTTATCCCAGCAATGTTCAGTTTCATTATAGGCCGGTTTTCTGAATCTGAATAAACTGCCTGGGTCAGTGCAGGTCAGCACCATGATCTCCACGATTGACAACTCCGCCACGCGAATGGATGCCTTCCAACAAAAGAAACTTCATTTTTCTATTATCCATCGACCAATACCTGGTCGACCATAGTCGCTTATGGCCGGGTGCGGCTACTGGCGTTGTTGAAAATCATGCTTAATCAATAGCCGCTTACTGGCGAGAAGCGGAATGTCGATTCCTGGTATGACCTATAGTTGGAAACGGCCAAAAGCAGAACCTCAAAGTCTTTTATTCACATACCAAGCCACAGACAGTATCCACTTGATCCAGACATTCCTGATCAAACTCGTTAGCGCAACAAAATGGATCAACATCACATATCTGATCCACGCAGGAATGACATCCATACGGCATCGGGGAGGTGCCGATCATACATAAGCTCTGACCGCATACATTGGCGCGCAAGGTTGCACCTTGCTCCACTATAAATCCGTGCAAGAAATCAATCTCCCAACCACTGGAGACGGATACGTCTGCACCATCCGCTACAATGAAATCCGGGCCGAGGATCAGGATCTCGCAGGCTTCATGGATTGAATCAGAGTACTCAATCACATCTGAGATTGTATTGACATTACAAGGGGTGTAACTTGCCGTTAACGTCCCATTGCCCGCCCACAAGTTGATATTGCAGATTGATCCTGACGGCCCCGATGTACTGCCGCACTCACTCCAACCGTTGAAGTATTTTCCTCCAGCTGTGAGAGGTGCCTGCAGGTTAACTTCTGTGCCGGAACGGATGTCGGTCCTGATGTAATTCGTTGTGCCACCGTGGCCGGTACTGCTGGTGATGGCAACATTTGAAACGCCATTTGACCTGACGTCTAGATCGTAAAAATAAGCATAGTGAGCGAATAGATTCTTGTTGCCCCCCATCTCAACCAAGCACTCAGTTTCGTCTGATAATATTTGTGTGCAACCGCTCCAGTGTAAAAATCGTCTGCCATCTGAATCTGTGAGAGGAGCTCGAAGATGAACCTGGATGCCAAGGCATACAGGCATACTGTAAAATGTAGTGCCCCCGTATCCATTTTCACTTGAGATAAGAACACTCAATGCAGTTGAATCTACGTTTAGATAAACTATTGCACAGTATTGGGCCACAACCTGTTTGTTCAAAGACTCTCTTAACGGCCGGGCAAGCGGCGTAAACATACGCGTGCTGTTGAAGTTGAAATAAACAGGTCAGCGTTATCACCAGATATAACTTTAATGAGTTGGGGCTACATTTGTGAGAACGTGACTGAAAGGCGCGAGTATTCCAACGCAGAGTCAGGAAAAAAGGCTGAGTGAGGGGGTTTTTGGGTTATATGACCAAGTGACTAAGCGCACACGGAGGATGCCTTGGCGGCAGAAGGCGATGAAGGACGTGGAAGTCTGCGAAAAGCCTCGGGGAGCTGACAAACAAGCATTGATCCGGGGATGTCAGAATGGGGAAACCTACCGCTTCGGCGGTATCGCTATCTGAATATATAGGGTAGCGAAGCGAACCAGGAGAACTGAAATATCTACAGTCCGGTGCGAAATGGAATCTGGCCTGTTATAAATGAGGTGCGACCGGCAGTGCAGCTCTGCTCCGCGTAGTAATCGGTAAATATTGCACCTTCATTGGCTACCCGGTCGATATTGGATGTTTCATAACCCATCTGGCCACGACTGTAGGCGCTGATACTTATCATTCCGATATCGTCTCCCCAGATAACCAGGATATTGGTCTTGTCGGGTTATGCGGTTGCTTCGCTGACCATAAACAAACTGACACAAACGACCAAGCTTATCCATTGAATTGAGGGTCTGAACATGATTAACCGTAAAAAAATATGGACAACATTTGGATTTAAGAAGCACGCACATAAATCGATGCAACTCAATTGACCGGAACACATTACTTGATGCAAATCATTTGACTGAAATATAAGTCATTCCTAGCGCACTTTAATTTTGACAACGCAAAGTAACAAGTATAAGTTGAAGGTGTATGTTTACTCATGATTTATAGCTCCTCACGACTTAATGAATTTGAGTAATTTCAAAGAACTCATAAATGAAGCAAACGTTTACAGCAACATTTGGGTTGCACAGAACTGCCTTAATGCATTAGCTAGTGCCAAAGTAATTTTTGAATGAGTAGCAGAGCGAGACTTTTCACAGTTGCGCCAAATGAGTAATGGCCAAAATTGGATCAGAAAACTACCACAGTACTTTTGCTAATTGCACCAATGTTCACTATTGGGAGAATAAACCATGAAGCGAAGAACACTCGTTAAACTCTTGCCCTTAACCTTGGTGGCGCCAAGTGTGCTCAATAACGCGGCCTTCGCTGCTGAAAAAGCGGCAACTAAGCCCTCGGCACCGGCAACAGCATCCGGATCGAAAAAGACCAAAGTGCCCGATTTCGCGGGGCATATGCTCGATTCCGACATGCAAGGCCTCGGGCCCGATGGCAAGGCGACGGGCCAGAGAGCCACCTTCACGGGTGCGTCCAAGGCGAACGCCACGGCTGAGGAAGCCGCGCAGCACCAGATGGCCCT
>PVMK01122296.1_pt1 | contig 39816 bp, 36 predicted proteins | sample 1853481 | NCBI WGS metagenome assembly PVMK01 (sample SAMN08533507, study PRJNA380276) | Marine sediment metagenome, whole genome shotgun sequencing project.
CAATTTTCTCTCGCCACGCGCTACTGGGTCACTCCCACTCGATCGTCGCCGGAGGTTTGCTCGAAATATCATAAGCAACCCGGTTAACCCCACGCACTTCGTTGATAATGCGATTGCTGATACGAGCAAGGTCTGCATAAGGCATCGGGTACCACCCGGCTGTCATAAAATCCTTGGTCTCTACGGCTCGCAGGGCAATGACATATTCATATGTGCGTCCGTCACCCATGACGCCAACACTCTTGACCGGCAGGAAGACGGCAAAAGCCTGGCTGATCTTGTCGTAGTGACCACTCTGATAGAGTTCTTCGATATAAATGGCGTCAGCCTGGCGCAGGATATCACAATACTCTTTTTTGACCTCACCGAGGATGCGAACACCGAGACCAGGGCCTGGAAAGGGATGTCGCCAGACCATGCGATGTGCCAGGCCGAGTTCCTCACCAATGGCACGCACCTCATCCTTAAAGAGTTCACGTAAGGGTTCAAGCAGTTTGAGAGTCATGTAATCGGGCAGACCACCAACATTGTGATGACTCTTGATATTATGTGCCTTACCGGTTTTGCCACCGGCGGATTCGATAACATCTGGATAGATGGTGCCTTGGGCAAGCCACTTGGCATTGGCCAGTTTTTTTGATTCTTCTTCAAAGATATCAACAAACAGGTTGCCGATAATCTTGCGCTTCTTTTCGGGATCAGTTTCCCCGGCAAGCTTGTTAAGAAAACGATCTTCAGCATTAACGCGGATAACCTTGACACCAAAATTTTCAGCAAAGGAAGCCATCACCTGGTCACCTTCACCCAGGCGCAACAGACCGTTATCGACAAAGACGCAGGTCAGTTGATCGCCGATAGCACGGTGGATCAATGCTGCAGCAACGGAAGAATCGACACCGCCGGAAAGACCGAGGATGACTTCTTCGTCACCAACCTGCTCACGAATCCGTGTAATCGCATCTTCAATGATCTGTCCTGGTGTCCACTTGCCGGTACATCCACAGATTTTGCGCACGAAAGTATCAATAAGCAGTTCGCCACGCGGTGTATGATTGACTTCGGGATGGAACTGCACACCGTAAAGATTGCGTTCAACATTCTGAATGCCGCAGACCGGAGCGTTTTCTGTGACTGCAATTTCTTCAAAGTCTTGCGGCTGAACCTCAACATGATCGCCGTGACTCATCCACACCGGGCTATGGCCATCAACAAAGAAACCATCAAAGAGCGGACCAGGTGCGCCCTTGGCAAGCAGATCGGCATGACCGTATTCACGCTTGCCCGCAGGAACGACCTTGCCACCAAAGTGGTGACACATCAACTGCATACCGTAACAGATGCCAAGCACCGGCACGCCGAGTTCAAAGAGTTCTTCTTCAATAGCCGGAGCACCTTCTTCGTAGACCGATTTCGGCCCACCAGAGAGGATAATCCCCGTGGCATTAAACGCCTTGATTTGATCCAGGCTCATATCAAAAGGATGCAGTTCACAATAGACGTGCGTCTCACGCACCCGCCGAGCGATCAACTGGGTATATTGGGAACCAAAATCGAGGATCAGTATCTTTTCAGCGTGTATGTCTTGCATTATTTTCCCGGGGGCTAGGGGCTGGGGGCTAGGGGCTGGCAAAAGAGTTTCTGATTATTACTAGCCCCCAGTCCCCAGCCTCAAGCCTCAATGTCCAACTAATTCTTCTCAATCCGATAGTTCGGTGCTTCATGAGTGATATTAACATCATGAACATGCGACTCACGCAAACCAGCGTTGGTAATCCGCATAAACTGACCATTCTCCTGTAAATCCTTGAGCGTTTTACAACCGGTATAGCCCATGCCGGAGCGCAAACCGCCCATCAACTGGTGGATGTTGGCAGAGAGCGGGCCACGGAAGGGTACACGCCCCTCAATCCCTTCCGGAACGAGCTTGACATCGGCCTCATCGCCCTGGAAATAGCGGTCTTTGCTGCCCTTCTTCATGGCACCGATACTACCCATACCGCGATAGGATTTGTAAGTCCGCCCCTGGAAGAGGATCGTCTCACCGGGAGATTCATCGGTTCCAGCAAAGAGAGAACCGATCATGATTGTATCAGCACCGGCAGCAATCGCTTTCGGCAGTTCTCCTGAATATTTGATGCCACCATCGGCAATCAACGGCACACCAAGTTTATGGGTAATTTGGGCGACATCGGAAATGGCGGTAATCTGCGGCACGCCGACACCGGCGACCACACGTGTCGTACAGATCGAACCGGGGCCGATACCGACCTTGACGGCATGCACGCCAGCCTTGATCAGGGCCTCGGCAGCTCCAGCGGTGGCAATATTACCGGCGATCAACGAAAGGTCAGGGTAATTGCGTTTGGTTTCGACAACCGCATCAAGCACCGACTGGGAATGACCATGAGCCGTATCGATGATAACAGCATCGACACCGGACTTGACCAGCAGGTCAAGACGCTCTTCCAGGTCGGCACCGACACCAACAGCGGCACCAACACGCAATCGACCGAGATCGTCTTTGCAGGAGTTGGGATATTTACGAACCTTCTCAATGTCCTTGATGGTGATCAAACCCTGAAGAACATAATTATCGTCAACCACCAACAGCTTTTCGATGCGATGTTCATGGAGATGTTTTTTGGCTTCCTCGAGCGTTGTCCCGGGCGGCACAGTGACCAGTTTGTCCTTGGTCATGACATTCGCAATCGGCTGATCAAGCTGGGTCTCAAAGCGCAGGTCACGGTTAGTGAGGATGCCGACCAATAAGCCGTTCCTGGTAATCGGCACACCGGAAATACGATACTTTTTCATCAACTCCAGGGCTTCAAAAATTTTCTGATCCGGGCGCATTGTGATCGGATCAACAATCATACCGCTCTCGGATTTCTTGACCTGATCGACCTCCAGAGCTTGTGAGACCGGAGACATATTTTTGTGGACAATACCGAGGCCCCCCTCACGAGCCATACAGATCGCCGTACGCGCTTCGGTGACCGTATCCATCGCTGCAGAAATCAAAGGGATATTCAGTTTGATTTGAGGAGTCAGGTAAGTGGTCAGATCAACATCGCGCGGCAGGACTTTGGAATGGGCAGGGAGAAGCAGAACATCATCGAAGGTCAAACCTTCGCGGATTTTGGAATCGATCATCACCGATATCTCCATATAGGGGCTGATAGGGGCCGGGGTCAATAATTAACCGTCATGTTTAGTTCAGGGTGCACATCTAGTCAAGGAGAATCGGTGAGAAAATGGATATCGGGGACTGGGGTCTGGTATCTGGCAAATCGTTCCAGCCTCCAGCCTCTGCCCCTAATACCAGACCTCCTGAAGGCACAGTCCATGTGCCGGTGCCGTCGGCCCGCAAATCACGCCTTTTTCTCCCTGCAGGAGTTTCTGAAGATCATTTGCCGGTCGTTTTCCCTGACCGACCTCGACCAGCGTACCGGCTATTATCCGAACCATGTTCCGCAAAAACCCCGAGCCTTTAACGTCGATATATACGAGCTCAAGATCAGCAACAACATCAATCTGGAACATCTCACGGATAGTTGTTTTAGCGACACAACCAGAAGAACGAAATGCCTGGAAATCGTGTTCTCCAACAAGAAAAGCAGCGGCTTCACGTATCAGATCAAGATCAAGTTTGCCTCGTCGATGCCAGGCTGTCCGCGCGAAAAGAGGCAAACGAACATCACTGTGATAAATCGTATAACGATACCACTTGCCTTTGGCAGAATATCTGGCGTGAAAGTCCTCCGGCATCTCACGAACTTCCCTGATGACAACATCTACAGGAAGGAAGCGATTGGCTCCGTCTCGAAAAGCTTGCAGGGGAAGATCGCTTTCAGTCTTGAAATGAACCGCCATGCCTCGGGCATGAACTCCCGCGTCAGTTCGTCCGGAAGAATGGATACGAACCTTTTTCTTGAGAACTTGAGCCAAAGCTGATTCAACAACTTCCTGGACGGCAAGACCGTTGGTCTGGTTTTGCCAGCCAACGTAGGCGGTACCAACAAATTCAATACTCAGGAAGATTGTACGCATGGAACTCATCCGGCGAGCCAATAACAGATAACTACCAAGGTGAATGCCAAAGAGAAAAGCTGATCCTGAAGAGCCATGGGCAGAAATGGGGGTAACTCTTCAGGAAGAGGCATGGTGTCTTCATCTGTTGCAATACGATACGCAATTGCGTCACCCCGATTAACCAAGCGCAAGAGGAAGTCTTGCAATTTCTGCATCCACACAGACCAGCGCCCCGGCCCGGCTGTTTGCGTAGGACTAGCTGTTTGCTTAGACTCGGAATAATCGTCAACATCAGATGAGGCAGTAGACGCGCGCATTTCTTCCTGGACAACCGGGATAAAATTCATAGTGAGCAATAACATTTTCTGCCACTCTTCTGTTTTACACCCCAGCCATTGCAATGGCTGCACAAACCAACCAAAAGTTCTGGTGAGTTTTTCCGTCGATGTGGTCAGAGCCAGCAGTGCGGCAGACACAATAGCCAGGAGCATCTGCACGCAGACGAAAGTTCCCATCAGTAATCCATCAAAAGAAAGCCAGCTGACGCCCCACAGAGTACGTCCGGGAGACAGCAGCAAATGCATCAACAGGGTGAAAAGCAGGAACCAGCGAAGCAACCAGCAGAGACGCAATACTGAGTTAAGCAGAGGGGAAGTCAACCAGAGGGTAATCGCAACGGTGACGACCAGGGCAAAAAGTCGCGTCCAGTCCGTCGCAGCAAAGGCAAGCACAACCAGCAACAGACTCGACAGAACTTTCACCCGTGGATCGAGTCTGTGCAGGAGTGTTTTCCCGGGTTGGTAAAGTCCATTTTCCGTGACTGCAATCAATTCATGCTTTTTCCATGAGAATGCGGAGCATACGCCGCAGTGGCTCTGCCGCGCCCCAGAGCAACTGGTCTCCACAGGTAAAGGCAGAAATATACTGCGGACCCATCTTCATTTTGCGAACTCTGCCAACCGGAATGGCAAGCGTTCCGGAAACAGCTGTGGGGGTTAATTCCGCCAAGGAGTCAGCCTTGGTATTGGGGATCAGCTTGACCCAATCATTATCGTTATCGATAAGTGCTTCGATTTCAGAAATCGGCAGGTCCTGGTTCAAGCGAATCGTCAGCGCCTGGCTGTGACAGCGCATGGAACCAACACGAACACAGATGCCATCGATTGGAACCGGTTCCGCATAGCCGAGGATCTTGTTGGTTTCAGCATAGCCCTTCCATTCTTCACGACTCTGACCATCTTCAACTTCACGGTCGATCCAGGGCAGCAAACTGCCGGCAAGCGGATAGCCGAACTCTTTGGTCGGCATATCATTGCTGCGCAATCTATCGGTGACCTTGCGATCAATATCGAGGATCGCTGAGGCCGGGTTGCTCAACAAGTCGGCAACAGAGTTTTCGAGAGACCCCATCTGACTCAGCAATTCGCGCATATTTGGCGCACCGGCACCGGAGGCCGCCTGATAGGTCATTGATGAAACCCACTCCACGACACCAGCACGAAACAGACCACCAACCGCCATCAGCATCAAACTGACAGTACAGTTACCACCTATAAAATCCTTGACTCCGTCGGCCAGAGCATCGTCAATAACACTACGGTTAACCGGATCAAGAATAATCACGGCATTCGAATCCATACGCAATGCGCTGGCCGCATCAATCCAGTAACCATCCCAACCTGTTTTGCGCAGTTCAGGATGAACCGCTTTGGTATAATCACCACCCTGGCAAGTGATCACCACGTCAAGTTGACTTAATTCAGCAAGATCATCAGCACTCTTGAGAGAACCGGCGCCCATGGGTGCATCCTGACCTGCCTGTGAGGTGGAGAAAAACACCGGTTCTATACCGGCCAGATCGTTTTCTTCCTGCATGCGCTGCATGAGGACCGAACCGACCATCCCTCGCCAACCGACGATACCGACTTTCATCTTCTTGTTCCTCTTTTATTGTTTTGCCTTTTCACGCCACGCACCACAAACTTCTAAAGGTTCGCAATAATCGCGTCACCCATGGCTACAGTATTTACTTTTTGTTCGCCGTCAATACCCTGGAAGATATCTCCGGTACGATAACCCTGGTTGAGGGTTTTCTCTACGGCTGCATCGAGAGCATCAGCGGCTTCTATCATACCAAAAGAATAACGCAGCATCATCGATGCTGAAAGTATCTGGGCGATCGGGTTGGCAATCCCCTGTCCGGCAATATCCGGAGCACTGCCACCTGACGGCTCGTACATACCGAACGTTCCCTCTGCCAGAGAGGCAGAAGGCAACATGCCGAGAGAACCGGTCAGCATGGCCGCTTCATCGGAGATGATGTCGCCGAACATGTTGCCACAGAGCATGACATCAAACTGTTTTGGCCAACGCACCAGCTGCATAGCCGCATTGTCAACGTACATATGGGAGAGTTCAACATCAGGATATTCCTTTGCAACGCGTTCCACAACTTCCCGCCAGAGAACCGAAGTAGACAGCACGTTTGCCTTGTCGATGGAACAGACCTTCTTGTCCCGTTTACGAGCCGCCTGGAAAGCCACATGGCTGATCCGCTCAACTTCTGCATCGGAATACTTCATTGTATCAAAACCGGTACGCTCACCGCCCTCACCCTCGATACCCTTGGGCTCAGCAAAGTAGATACCACCGGTCAGTTCGCGAACAACCAGGAGGTTAAAGCCACCACCGATCACTTCTTCCTTCAGACTTGAAGCACCAGTCAGTGCCGGGAAGATAATGGCTGGACGTAAGTTGCAGAAAAGTCCAAAAATCTTGCGCAACGGCAGTAACGCCCCACGTTCCGGCTGCTCATTGGGCGGCAAACTCGCCCATTTCGGGCCACCGACCGAACCAAACAGGATGGCATCTGAGGATTTACAGGCAGCAACTGTCTTTTCAGGAAGAGCCTCGCCATCTTCATCAATAGCGATCCCTCCGACATTGGCAAAGGTGCGCTCAAAGGTCACATCGTATTTAGCTCCCACAGCATCCAGCACTTTTAACGCTTCTGCCATAACCTCTGGTCCGATACCATCACCGGACAGGACTGCCACCTTGAACGATTTACGCATGTCTGCTCTCCCTTATATCAGTGTTAAGATTTACATTTTAAATTGAATTTGATCCAGGAAGCTGTCGGACGATACAGGCTGCTAGAGCCCCAGGTAGGCTTCCTTGACCTGCTCATTATCAAGCAGATTTTCCGCAGTATCCGTCAGAGTAATCCGGCCATTCTCCATAACGTAACCACGGTCAGCCAGTTTCAAAGCCTGGTTGGCGTTCTGCTCGACCAGGAACACTGTTGTTTTCTGTTCCTTGTTGATCTTCTTGATGATTTCAAAAATCTGCTTGATAATCAGTGGTGCCAGGCCCAGGGAAGGCTCATCCAGCAACAGCACCTGCGGGCGTGCCATCAAGGCCCGGGAAATCGCCAACATCTGCTGCTCGCCTCCACTCAAAGTCCCGCCCATCTGTGAACGGCGCTGGGCCAGGATCGGGAAGAGATCAAACACATACTCGATATCTTTCTGGATCTCACTCTTGTCACGACGCAGGAAAGTTCCCATTTCCAGATTTTCCAGAACCGACATGCCCGGAAAAATCCGGCGCCCTTCAGGCACCTGAACAAGGCCCATAGCAACGATCTTGTCTGTCGACATTTTGTGGATCGGTGTGCCTTTGAAATAAATCTCACCACTTCGCGGCGGGGTCACGCCACAGATCGTCATAAGGGTCGTACTCTTACCGGCCCCGTTGGCACCGATTAAAGTGACAATCTCACCCTCGTTGACATCAATGGAAACCCCTTTCAGGGCCTGGATATTGCCGTAGTAGGTAGCTACATTACGCAGTTCAAGCATCGGAGTCATCCCCAAGATAGGCCTCAATGACTTTCGGGTTGCTACGAATATCCGCAGGCGTCCCCTGGGCAATCTCCTTACCGTACTCCATGACGTAGATTCTTTCCGAAATATTCATAACAAGTTTCATGTCGTGTTCAATGAGTAAAATTGCAATGTTTTCTGTATTGCAGATGCGCACAATCAACTCATCCAGAGCCCTGGTTTCCTGGGGATTCATACCCGCAGCCGGTTCATCAAGCAGCAGCAAAAAGGGGTCAGTCGCCATGGCGCGAGCAATCTCCAGGCGACGCTGGGCACCATAAGGAAGGTTCTTGGCAAACTCATCGGCAAAATCAACCAGGCCAACCTTTTCCAGAAGATCGTAACTTTTGTCGATGGTCTCCTGCTCCTGACGCCTGGTGTTGCTGCCACGCAATATGGCGCCAATGATGTTGGTTTTCGTCCGACAATGCCGACCGATCATAACATTTTCAAGAACAGTCATATTCTGGAAAAGACGTATATTCTGAAAGGTTCTGGCCATACCGATGGTTGTCACCAGATTCGGCTTAAAACCGTTTATCTTCTGCGTTTTCTTTTCAGGGGGATGAGCCAGTATCTCGCCTTTGGTCGGCTTGTAAATCCCGGTCACACAATTGAAGAAGGTTGTCTTTCCGGCACCATTTGGGCCAATCAGAGCGACAATTTCGCCAGCATAAATATCCAGAGAGATGGCATCGACAGCACGCAGGCCACCGAAATCCATGGTCAGGTCTTTGACTTCAAGCAGTTTATTCATAGGCTCAGCCATGGTTTTGCTAACCTCAAGCATTGGCATCCTCCGTCACCACCTTGCGTCCACCGTATTTTCGGCGCACGTTAGCAATCAGACCTTCGGGACGGAAGATCATCATCAGAACCATGACGGCACCGAACATCAGCATCCGATATTCAGAAAAAGCCCTTAAGTATTCGGGCATCAGGATCAGCACCAGCGCAGCAATAATAACGCCGATAATCGAGCCCATACCACCCATCACAACGATAGAAAGCACCAGGGCCGATTCCATGAAGGTAAAACTGTTTGGATTAATATAAGTATTACGAGCCGCAAAAAGGACTCCGACCAGACCGGCCCAGAAAGCACCAAAAGCGTAAGCCGACAACTTGGTTCGCGCCATATCGACCCCCATGGCCACACAGGCGATCTCATCCTCCCGCAAAGCCCGCCAGGCACGACCGATTCGTGAATCCTTGAGTCGGTTGGTGATGAATACGGCGAAGAGAACCATTATAATCATCAGGTAATAGGTGTAGGTTGTAGAGGTGCGAATACTCATTTCCGCACCAAAGAATCCGGGACGTGGAATCATGGCTATCCCCTTGGCACCATTGAAGACCTCTTCCCAATTCTCGATAACAATCTTGGCAATAGAACCAAAGCCGAGAGTCACAATAGCCAGGTAGTCCCCCCGCAGGCGCAAGATGGGAAAGCCAAGAGCGATGCCGAACAAGGCGCCCATCAGGCCGCCGATCGGCAGACTCGTCCAAAAACCAATCCCCCAAAAGCTGTTCAGGATACCGTAGGTGTAAGCGCCGACAGCAAAAAAGGCGACATAACCAAGATCCAGCAGACCGGCAAGACCAACGGTGACATTCAAACCGAGGCCAAGTACTACAAAAATCAGAGCCAGAACCATGATATTGGCCTGATAGATGTCAACCAGCAGCGGAAAAGCAACAACCACCAGGGCAAGCACATAGAGAACCGGCTTGAAGACCTTAGGGTCTTCAAGCAGACGCTGACCAAGAGTAAACTTGGCCTGTTCCTCTTCACCGCTTTCCTTCTCTTTACTTTTGAGTTGCCGGCGTTCCATTGCCCAGCGCCAGACAAAAGAAAGCACAAAAGCACCAATGGCAACCCACAGCATGTTTATCCAGCGCCACTCAACGATATTCTTGAGAGTGTTTACCTTGACCACCATCAACGGAAAGGTCAGGAACACAAACCAGAGGGAGACCAGCATGGATCGTTTAATATAATCAAACATTATGTTCACACCATCTTCAGTTCCAGGCCGGCGGCCTGTCGGGCTATCACGGCTAGACTTTCTGCGTGACAGCTTTGCCAAGTAGACCAGAGGGTCGCAATATCAGAATTATCACCAGGACACCGAAAGCAAAAACGTCTTCGTAGGCACTTGAGATATAACCGGCGGCGTACGCCTCGGCCAGACCGAGTACCAGAGCGCCAAGTACAGCACCAGGAATATTGCCAATGCCACCGAGAACAGCAGCAGTAAAGGCTTTAACGCCTGCCATAAAACCGATATAAAAATTAATTTGTCCAATGTAAGAGCCCACCAGAACACCGCCAATTGCCGCCAGGACTGATCCAATAATAAAGGTCATGGAGATGACATTATCGACATTGACACCGACCAGACGAGCCATAGTCATATCCTGCTGGGTCGCCCGCATCGCCTTGCCAATCCGGGTGTATTTGATGAGCACTGTCAAGCCAACCATACTGATGGCACTGGTCACCAGAATGACCAGTTCCGCCGAGCCCATGATATGAGCAATCGGTTCCATAAAATCGAAATCAGGGATGAGTGCTGGGAAGCGTAAAAAATCCGGGGTTTGGGCCAGGAGAACATAATTCTGCAGGAAGAGTGACATACCGATGGCACTGATCAACGGCGAAAGCCGAGGGGCATTCCGCAGGGGACGGTAAGCAATTTTTTCCAGGGTATAACCGTAGGCCGCAGCGTAAATAACTGCAATCAGACCGGCCAGGATAAGGATGGAAACTCCGGAAAAACCATAGATCGTCAGCACCCCGGAAACGATCAGAGCAACGAAAGCTCCGATCATATAAATTTCACCGTGGGCAAAGTTGATCAACTGGATAATGCCGTAAACCATCGTATAACCCAGCGCTATCAAGGCATAAATACTGCCTCGGACTAACCCACTGGATGAGAGTTCAAGAAAATATTCCATCGATATTGTCCACAATCCTTGAAGGTGAGAATCCAACTAATATTACGGTTGATTTACTGATTACTTATAACACAAAAAAGAGGGAGACAGGCTGAGCCTGTCCCCCGTTTTTATTCTGTCACGTCCAACCAATTACTTCAGCTCGACGAATTTACCGCCCTGGACCTGGAAGACGGAGAAACCGACGCCTTCCGCATCGCCTTTGGCGTCAAACTTGATTTTGCCAACCGCGGTATCGACATAAGAGCTTTTGAGAGCTTTTTCCAACGCAGCGTACTCAGTGCCACCAGCAACTTCAATGGCGTTCAAAACCGTCTGCATAGCGGCATAACCCTGGTCGAAAAAGGTACCAGGCTCCTTGCCGTACTTGCTGGTGTAATCTGCCATGGCCTTTTGGTTTACGGCCAAACTGGAAACGTCCATCGGACCCGTTGCATAAACGCCTTCAGCGTCTTTACCGGCGATTTCGAGGAAGCCGACGCCCTTAACTCCGTCAGGACCGAGGAAAGGGATTTTCATGCGCTTCTTGTTCATCTGGGAAACCAGCTTGGAGGCTTCCGGATGGTAGCCACCGAAGATAACTGCATCAGCTTTCTCGCGACGAACCTTCTGCACAACAGCAGAGTAATCCATGGCGCCAGGGGTAACACCTTCAAAAAGGACAACTTCAGCCTTACCACCGGCTTCTATAAATTGCTTGGAGAAATCGGCAAAGCCCTTACCGTAGTCACCTTTATCATGGAGAATGGCAATTCTTTTGGCACCGAGTTTGCCGGTAACAAAATCAGCAGCAAGTTTACCCTGATCGTCATCAGGAGCAATAGTACGGTAGAAGTTCGGGTAATCGCCACTCTGGGTCAGAGGAGGATTGGTTGCCGAAGGTGAAATTGCGATAATACCAGCCTCTTTGTAGATACCCATAGCCGCCTTGGTGGCACCGGAGCAAACATGACCGATGACGACATCAACATCCAGCGAAACCAGTTTGGTTGCAGCATTGGTAGCGATCTCCGGCTTGCACTGATCATCCATCGGTATGACTTCAATCTGCTTACCGAGGACACCACCCGTAGAGTTCACCTGTTCAGCAACCATCTTGACGGCTTCCATAGTCGGAATACCGTAGGGAGCCAGGTCACCCGTATGGGGGCCGGCCACACCAATCTTGATCGTATCTGCGGCAAAACCGGTCGCAGGAACAACCATGCTCAGCAAAGCTACCAGGACAAGCTTCTTGATTACTGTCTTACGCATACTGCCTCCTTGAAGTTAGTGAAATTAACATGTCGATTAACATGAATTCGCTAATAACTGACGAATCCAGGCTCAAGACAAAAGCAACGATCTTTGTTTATAAGGGAAAGGCTGTTCATACGTCAAGATTTAATCGACCGGAGCTTGTAGAAACGGAGGTTTCAACCGCAGAGAATCAATCGCAAAAGGCCGAAAGAGTTCACGCAGAACTGATGACGTGGAGGCTTATGAGTCAATAGTAATCCTGGCGATTGTAGAGACGCAAGTCCCGTTCGCTGAGCAGCTCCGAATGCAAGCAACCCATTCTCTGGCAGATGCCGATGCACTGTGAAAAACGAGTCTTCGGAGAAGTGAAGAGAGCAACGAGGTGGACACCACATGGGCAGACATTGTAGACAGGGAAAGGCTCAGAACAGGTCGGACAACAGATGTCGACAACTTCACCTAATCTCTTTTCAAAATCGATATAGAGCCGGTCCCGATCACCGATAACCGGACTGATCACCAACAGTCCTTCTCCTGTTTTGTTTCTCAATTTCAGAGTAAGACCGGGATGCCCTTGAAACTTTGCTGTATCCGAAAGGATACTATGGCCGTTCGGACAATAGCACTCGGTAATCACTTCGCTCTTCTGGGAATCCTGCTCAGTGATGACTTCGCGTTTCTGTGACTGATGCCCACCCAGCAATAGCCAGTTTATCGACATGTTCTTCCCCTCGGATTCCAGTTGAAACCTGAAGGTATCATCATTTTGCCGAGCATGCATCAAGTCTAATAATTTTTTCCTGTCTTTTATTACAATTCTATGTATTTCCCAGGAACCTGTGAGTCAGTTCGTTTACTCCAGAACAACCAACAGGTCCTCTTGATCAATTTGAGTACCCTCATCAAAGCGGACTTCGGCAATCACGCCGTCAACCTTGGCCTTGACGTTAGTCTCCATCTTCATCGCTTCAGTGGTCAGCAGAGTATCTCCGGCAGAAACCTTCTCACCGACACTTACAAGCATTTTAAATACCTTGCCAGGCATCGGCGCACCGACATGCCTGGAATTGGCCGGGTCGGCCTTCTCATGACTGACCACATCGGGTTCAACTGAAAGATCCACGATTGAGACGACTCGGGGCTCGCCATTGAGTTCGAAATAAATGTTGCGGGTGCCGTCTTCGTGAACACGGCCGATGGCGTTCAGTTTAATGATCAGAGTCTTGCCTGCCTCGATATCGATGCTGACTTCGTCGCCAACATCGAGTCCATAGAAGAAGACCGGGGTCGGCAGGAAAGAGGTATCACTGTATTCCTGGCGGAAAGCGGTCGTATTCCTCGAAAACTCCGGGATAGAGGACTGCAGAGAGGACATCACGATCGCTCACGTCGTGGCCGAGTTTGGTCTGTAGATTCGTCTTTTTGGGCCGCAAAATCAACCGGTTCGAGCAGTTCGCCGGCCGGCAGGTGAGCGGCTGCTCGCCTTTGAGGATGATCTTCTGCAGTTCCGGCGGGAAGCCGCCGACCGGCTGGCCGATCATGCCCTTAAAAAAGTCGATCACCCCCTGCGGGAAGGCGAGCTCTTCGCCCTTGGTGAAAGACGTCTTCAGGCTCGAGATTGTTTTGCACCAGGAACATCGCCATGTCGCGACAATTTTGGAGGACGGAGTGACCTTGATAATGTCGCCGAGAGGTCGTTGACCTTGCGATACATTTCCTTGCACTCTTCCCATCGATGGCCGAGCCCCAGACCTTCAACCTGTGGTTTGTAGTTGGAGTACTGGCCACCGGGGATTTCATGGTGATAGACCTGGGCGGTGCCGCTGCGCAGCTCCGATTCGAACGGGGCATAAAAGGTGCGTACCGTTTCCCAGTAGTTGGCCAGTTCCTGCAGCCCTTCCTGATCAAGTTGCGGATCCCAGATCGACCCTTCCAGGGCCGCAAGCAAAGCGTTCATATTTGGCTGGGAAGTAAGGCCCGAGACCGATGAAAGCGCCACATCGACAATATCGACTCCGGCCTGGGCTGCCATCATCAGCATGGCACCACCGTTGCTCGAAGTATCATGAGTGTGCAGATGGATCGGAATGCCGATTTCATTCTTCAACGCCTTTGATCAGTTTCTCGGCGGCAAAGGGTTTGAGCAATCCGGCCATGTCCTTGATCGCCAGGATATGGGCGCCCATCTTTCTCGAGGTCTTTAGCCAGATCAACATAGTACTGCAGAGGATACTTGTCACGTTTCGGGGTCGAGGATATCACCGGTGTAACACATTGCGGCCTCACAGACAGCATCGGTCTGCTCACGCACGGCCCCCATGGCCACCTGCATCCCTTTGGTCCAGTTCAGCGAATCAAAGATCCGGAACACGTCTATGCCACTCTCCGCAGCCTTGACGGTGAAATCTTTGACCACATTATCAGGATAGTTGGTGTAGCCAACAGCGTTGGAACCCACGCAACAGCATCTGGAACAGGATGTTCGGCACCTTCTTGCGCAGACGTTCAAGCCTCTCCCAAGGGTCCTCAGTAAGGAATCGCATGGCAACGTCGTAAGTCGCCCCACCCCACATCTCAAGAGAAAAGAGTCCACCACCGAGATGCGCCGTGGCCTCAGCAATTCGGTCAAGGTCATGGGTGCGAAAACGGGTCGCCATCAGCGATTGGTGGGCATCGCGCCAGGTGGTGTCGGTGATCAGTAACTGCCTGTTCTTGCGTGCCCAGTCGGCCAGCCCTTCCGGGCCCTTATCGAGCAGAATGTCACGGGTGCCACGCGGGTGCTGCTTGCCATATGCGATCTCAGGAACGTCCGGTTCTCGAAGATCACGGAAATTGAGACGTTTTTCCGGTTTGATGCCGGGGTAGCCATTGACCGTGGTGTGACCTATGTAGCTGAGAATCTTGTTGGCGCGGTCTTTCTTGACCGGCAACTGGAAGACTTCCGGGTGTTTGTCCAGGAAAGATGTGTCACACTTCCCTTCAAGAAAAACCGGATGCGTAATCACCCGTTCGAGGAAACCGATATTGGTCTTTACGCCGCGAATACGAAACTCCTGCAAGGCACGGTGCATGGTACGGGAGGCATCAGTGAAAGTCAGGCCCCAGGTCGAAATTTTGACCAGCAGAGAATCGTAGTGGGGGGTAATCCGCGCCCCGGCATATCCAGCCGCAGCATCAAGGCGCACACCGAAACCGGCCGCAGTCCGATAGGCCTTGATCGTGCCAAAGTCAGGCGCAAAGTTATTCTTCGGGATCTTCGGTGGTGATCCGGCTCTGGATGGCATAGCCACGCAGTTCGATGTCCTTCTGGCTCTTGATGCCAATCTCCGGATCATCAAGCTTGTAACCCTGTGCGATGCGAATCTGCATTTGCACCAGGTTGCGCATAGTGACCAGTTCGGTAACAGTATGTTCAACCTGGATACGCGGGATTCACCTCGATAAAGAAAAAGTGACCCTGCTTGTCCAGCAGGAACTCAACAGTTCCGGCATTTCGGTAGCCGACATGTCTGGCTAAAGCCAAAGCGTAGTCACAAACTTCCTTGCGCTTCTTGTTGTTGAGAGAGAGCGACGGGAGCAATCTCGATCACTTTCTGGTGACGACGCTGAATAGAGCAGTCTCGTTCGTAGAAATGCACGATATTACCGTAATTATCGCCGAGAATCTGCACTTCCACATGCTTCGGATCTTCCACGAATTTCTCAATAAAAACGGTGGCATCACCAAAAGCCGCCTTGGCTTCCGAAGCTGCAGACTTAAGCCCTTCAAGAAGCTCTTTCTGATTATAGGGCAACACGCATGCCGCGACCGCCGCCACCGGAACTCGCCTTGATAATGACCGGGATATCCGGCGTCCTTGGCAAAGATCAACGCTTCTTCTTCAGAGCGGATTGGATCATCAGTCCCCGGCACAACCGGGACCCCGGCATCAACAGCGACTTTGCGTCCGGAGATCTTGTCACCGACGCGACGATGAATTTCAGGTGTCGGACCAATAAAAACAATGCCGGCACGCTCACAGGCCTCTGCAAATTCAGCATTTTCAGAGAGAAAACCATAGCCCGGGTGAATCGCGTCTACGTCCTTTTTGCGAGCCAGGTCGATAATTTCATCGATACTCAGATAGGCATCAACGGGCCCCTTGTCCTTGCCGACAAGGTAGGCCTCATCAGCCTTGTAACGATGCAGAGAAAGCTTGTCTTCCTGTGAGTATATTGCCACCGTATTGATCCCGAGTTCCGTACAGGCACGGAAAATTCGTATAGCGATTTCCCCACGATTGGCGGCCATGACCTTGCGAAATTTTTTAATTGACATGGTCTCTCCTTAAACATTGGATCCGTTATTAAAGATGAAAATTTACCTACAATAAAAGAGGAACAGTCTTGATAAATATTTAGTCGCGTTAAACTTTTACAGCAAAATTAAATACTTACAGCTCTGCGAAAAGGCAATCTAACCAAAACGAGGCAAAGAGTGTCAAGCAAAAAACTGTTCTATTTTTAACCCTTTAATATAATTGATAATTTATATCTTTAATCGCAGCACATTCATTATATTTCTGAGCAGAAACGACTGATCTCTTACTGTCTGATTTTCGCTGCAACTCAACCTAACCCAGCAGGCGATCAGGAAAAGTTTGACCAAATCAACGAAAGAATGTCCTTGCAAGCCCTCAATAATTCATGATAATTTAAGGATAACGTCAATTCCATGACGCAACAAGGGGGCCTTGCTGACCATGGACAATACCGCCCATATCCTATTCATAGATGATGATCCAGGCAGTCGCGAAAGCCTCTCTTTGCTCCTTGAGTTTGAAGGCTACCATGTGGAAGCTGTTGCTGCCGGCGAAGATGCTCTGGAATTACTCTCCAGAAAGAGCTACGACGTCATTATCACCGATCTCTTTCTGCCCGGTGTAAGCGGCATAGATATCCTTAAACATGTTAAAGAGCACTCCCTGCCCTGCAACGTCATTCTCATCACCGGCAACGCAACGGCTGAAACTGCCGTCAAGGCAATGAAGGAAGGGGCCTTTGACTACATCACCAAGCCCCTTAATTTCGAAGAACTGAAGGTACTGGTTGCAAAGGCTGTCGAAAAAACCAGACTGATTGCGGAAAATTTTTATCTACGGCAGCAATTACGCGGCAAATACAAATTCGACAACATTATCGGCAACAGCCCGGCCATCCAGCAGGTCTTTTCCCGCATGGAAAAGATCCTCCACACTGATTCAACAGTACTCATCCTTGGTGCGTCCGGAACCGGCAAAGAGTTAGTGGCACGTGCGATCCACTTCAATGGCTCGCGCAAAGAAAAACCATTTATACCGATAAATTGTGGGGCGATACCTGCCGAGCTCCTGGAAAGTGAACTTTTCGGTCATGTGCGCGGCTCGTTCACCGGAGCCGTAGCGGACAAACCGGGTAAATTCGAGATGGCTAATCATGGGACCATTTTTCTTGATGAAATCGGTACCATGCCTCTGCACCTGCAGATGAAGATGTTGCGTGTTCTACAGGAGCAGGAAATCGAACGGGTTGGTTCGACACGTCCAACAAAGCTGGATGTACGTGTGATTTCCGCAACCAATGCCGACCTTGAGGAGAAAGTCCGTCGCGGTGAATTTCGTGAGGACCTGTACTATCGATTGAACGTTATCCCTATCCCGCTGCCACCATTGCAAAAACGGCGGGAAGACATCCCTTTGCTCGCCAAACATTTTTTGAAAAAAATCTGTACGGACATGCGCCGTCCGATAATGGGTCTGACACCGGACGCAGTAAGAGCTCTGGAGGGTTATGAATGGCCGGGCAATGTTCGCGAGATGGAAAACGCCATCGAACGCGCTGTCGCCCTGACCGACAGCAACGTTATTGATCGGCAGGATCTGCCGCCCCAGATCGGCGGCGTTTCTCAGGAGAACGGGCACTTGCCGACAGTGCATATCCCTGATGAAGGCCTGAATATGGCGGAAACGGTCGCGCACATCGAGCGGACGTTAATCAAGCAGGCCATGGATAAATCAGGTAACGTCAAGGCCCGTGCCGCCGCTCTGCTGAATATTAATCGTACGACCCTGGTTGAAAAAATCAAACGCTACGGTATGAATTAAAAACCAGCGTTTTTTAAAATAACCATACACATCAGGAGGACAACATGACACAGGAGGCATCAGTGGCAGCAACCATGTTAAGCAGCATTGTCTACGCCATTATTATTCTCGCTATCGGCTTCTGGGGAGCCAAACTTATTGCTCGCCTGACTAAAGGACTGATGGAGCGTCGTGAAGCAGATCCCGCCTTGACTGGCTTTGTCGGCAATCTGGTCAACGCTCTCGTTGTCATTTTTGCCGTCATTGCTGCATTGAATCAGCTTGGCATACAGACAACGTCTCTGGTTGCCTTAGTCGGTGCTGCCGGTCTGGCCATGGGCTTCGCCCTCAAGGATTCCCTGGGTAACTTTGCCGCTGGCGTTATGATCCTGATTTTCAAGCAATTCAAAGTTGGGGACGTGATTGAAGCCGCCGGAGTCCTGGGTGTGGTCGAAAGCCTCAATATTTTCTCGACCCAGTTAAAAACCGGAGACAACAAAACCATATTCGTTCCAAACGGCAAACTGGTCGCTGACAACATCACCAACTATTCGACCAAACCGACCCGCCGGGTCGATCTGGTCATTGGCGTCAGCTACAATGCTGACTTGAGCCATGTGAAATCCGTACTCGAAGATATCCTTGCCAATGACAGCCGTATCCTGAAGGACCCCGCGCCAACCATCGGTGTCCTGGAGCTGGCAGACAGCAGTGTTAACTTCGCCGTGCGCCCCTGGGTGGACGCCGCAGACTACTGGGGCGTCTATTTCGATCTTCATGCAGGCGTGAAAACACGCTTCGATGAAGAGGGGATCGGCATCCCTTATCCGCAACGCGATGTACATCATTACCAGATGGATTCGCCCGAACAGAAAAAATAAAAACAACAAGAGATTTAAAGAGGAGTGCTTTTATGTCACGTGTACCAGCTGTTGATCCAGACTGCTGCATCGGCTGTGAAGTCTGTACCCAGACCTGCCCCGAGGTCTTCCGCATGGAGGACAGTCACAACGGCCAGGCTCACGAGAAAGCGATCGTTCACAACCCGACCGGAGCATCAGAATCGAAAATTGAAACCGCCATGGACAATTGTCCCGCAGCGTGTATTTACTGGGCGTAGCTCAGCGATGTGAGTACCGCACAGCAACCACTTGGCAGCCCGTTGTCAATACAATCTCCTGAGCCAATGCAATCTCTTGAGCCAATGAAACCTCTTGAACTGATCGACAAATACTATGATGAGCATACTCTGGCCAGAAGAATTCTGATTGCACACAGTCACCAGGTTGCCAGACTGGCGGTTACAATCGCGGGACAGGTTGGTCGAAGTGAACCTGTCGATATAGACTTTGTTGAACAGGCCGCTATGCTGCATGATATCGGCATGCTTTACACCGACACGCCAATACTTGGCTGTCATGGTGACAAACCTTATATTGCCCACGGAATTCTTGGCGCAGAATTACTGTCCAAAGAGAACATGCCTCGCCATGCCCTGGTTTGCGAACGCCACATCGGGGTCGGCCTGACTGTCGAAGACATCAAGTTGCAGAGTTTGCCGCTGCCATTACGCGACATGCGTCCGCAAACCCTGGAGGAGAAGATCATCGCCTATGCCGATCTCTTCTTTTCCAAAACCAGAGGAGGCAAGCGCACAGCGGATATGGTACGCACTTCATTAGCCCGGCATGGACAGTATAAAGTAAAGATTTTTGATGCCTGGCATGAACAATTCAAACCCTGAAAACAATAAACACGATGGAACAATGGCTGCAGGACATCTTCAATCTTTTACCGGGCGGGATGCTTTTCGTCGCAGCAGTCTTTGTGATTGCCTTTCTTGAAGCACTCGTCGGTATCGGCTTGATCATGCCCGGCAGTGTGCTGACTGTTTTTAGTGGCTGGATGGCTTTTCAGGGGAAGGCGCCAATAACAGCGATCATGGCAGCCGCAGCTGTCGGTGCCTTACTTGGTGACCTGCTCAGTTACTGGCTGGGCGCACGTTTTGGCATCCATCTCTGGCAATGGAAGCTCCTGAAAAAACGTCAGAGCTTGTTGCACATGACAGAACTGTTTTTCATTGAGCATGGTGGCAAGAGTGTTTTTTTCGGCCGGTTCCTGGGGCCGATTCGTGGGCTGGTCCCGTTTGTCGCCGGAGCCAGCCAGATGCGCCCGGCTCTTTTCAGCTACTACGCCATCGTCAGTGGTATTCTCTGGGGGATCAGTTATCCTGGCCTCGGCTATCTCGGTGGAACCAGCTGGCAGCAAGCGGAAACTCTAGCCGGTCGCCTCGGCCTGCTGATGGTGCTTGCACTCATTGTCACCCTGCTGGTGGCATGGCTTCGTCACAAATTATTACCGAAACAGGAATAACCCACCATGCCTAACCTCCTGAATGACAACAGCTGGCTCGATTTTGAGAAAACCCACCTCTGGCATCCCTATGCTCCGCTTGAGGGTGCACTGCCACCCTTGCCTGTCAAACATGCTCAGGGTGTTCACCTGACACTGGAGGATGGTCGCAAGCTGATCGACGGTATGTCTTCCTGGTGGTCGGTCATTCACGGTTACAATCATCCGGTTCTCAACGACGCGCTCAAGGAACAAATGGACAAGATGGCGCATGTCATGTTCGGCGGCTTGACCCACCGCCCGGCAGCGGAGTTGGCAGCGCGTCTGGTTAAGTTGACCCCCGAACCTCTCGAACGTGTCTTTCTCTGTGATTCCGGTTCAGTCAGTGTTGAAGTTGCTATCAAAATGGCGATCCAGTACTGGCATGCAAATGGGCGGCCCGACAAACAACGCATGTTAACCATTCGCCGTGGTTATCATGGTGATACCTGCGGCGCCATGGCGGTCTGTGACCCGGAGACCGGCATGCACCATCTCTTTACTCACATGCTCTCGGAGCATTTCTTTGCCGAAGCACCGACGGTCGTCAATGATGCCGATTGGCAAGATGAAGACATCGCCGGCTTCCGCGACCTGATCGAAGCACACCACGATGAAATTGCGGCCGTCATCCTTGAACCGATCGTACAGGGTGCCGGCGGGATGCGCTTTTATGCGCCTGAGTACCTGCGCCAGATCCGTGCCTTGTGCGATAGCCACAAGGTGCTGTTGATCGCTGACGAAATAGCCACCGGCTTCGGCCGTACCGGCACACTGTTCGCCTGCGAACAAGCCGGAATTTCTCCGGACATCATGTGCCTGGGTAAAGCCATAACCGGTGGCTACATGACCCTGGCTGCGGTGCTGACAACAGCAGAGATCAGCACAACTATCTCTACGAATCCGCCAAAAGCATTTATGCACGGGCCTACTTTTATGGCCAATCCGCTGGCCTGCGCTGTCGCCAACGCCAGCATTGATCTGCTGCTCGACAGCCCCTGGCAAGAGCGTATCGCCGCAATGTCAAAAGCCTTTGATCATCATCTGCTGCCCTGCCGGAGTTGGGACGGCGTAGCCGATGTGCGCATCAAAGGGGGGATCGGCGTTCTGGAGCTGAACCAGCCTGTCAGGATGGCCGCAATCACCAGGCGTTTTGTCGACAAAGGCATCTGGATTCGTCCCTTCGGCAAACTGGTCTACGTCATGCCGCCTTATGTCATCAGTGAAGAAGAGTTGAACTCTCTCTTGACTGCGATGACCGAGACAGTAGCGGAGGAACTGGCGGCAAGCGCTTAGGGAGCTGGGGAACTATATCGTTTTGTCAGACTGATTTATGTATTCTGTATTTTATCCTCTTACAGACCATAAGGATCCTTCCCATGTCCGACACATTAGAGTTCCTTGCCATGCCCAATGCACCGATCGATGAGGCCGATGTCCTGCTCCTGCCAATTCCTCTGGAAAGAACTGTCTCATTCAAACCAGGAACGGCCAAGGCTCCCAAAGCTATTCTGGAGACAACAGGACAGCTCGAGTTTTACGAGGAAGATGCAGGCTGGTCACCATTCAAGCATATAAAACTCAGCGTCCTGCCTGAGTTCACTGATGACAGATCACTCACTGATGCAGATTTCCATGTCAGCCTTACTGAACACGTTGCTGCTTTGCCCACCGATAATCTGTTCATCGGCCTCGGTGGTGAACACTCCCTCACACCGTCATTGGTTGCCGCCCGCATGCAGGAGCCTGGCACCGTACTTTTTCTCGATGCCCACGGTGACATGCGTACCAGTTACGAGGGCAGCAGATACAGCCATGCCTGTCCCGTTACCCGTCTGCTCGAACAGGGGCATCAAATTGTTATCGCCGGTGTTCGTTCGGTCTATGAAAGTGAAGTCGAGCTTGTCGAAAACGAGCCACGCATCACCCTGTTCCTCGATTGGGACCTGCGCGGCAAGGGCCAGTGGGAATCTTTTCTGCAAAAAGTAAACTCCCTGAAAGGGCCGGTCTATCTGTCGATCGACATGGATGTGTTTAATCCGGCTGTCGTTCCCGGTGTCGGCACACCACAACCGGGGGGCTTCTTCTGGTACCAGATGATCGAGTTACTCGAGTCACTCTTTTCAAGAAAGCAGATCGATTTGCGTGGTGTTGATGTGGTGGAAATCGTACCGGAACCGAGCAGAGTTTCCGAGATGACCGCGGCGAAACTTCTCTTGAAGATCATCTCCTTCTGGGGTAGTACCCAGGGTTTCAATCTGAAGCCACAGAACGGCAGCCAGACGCAGGTTGAATACGACTAATATCTATCAAGCATATGGAGTTATTAAGGGGAATAAAGTTTTTTTTGAGGGGGAAGGGATTTTACATAACAGCTACAACCCCATTGGAAAGAAAACGGCGGTCTTAACCACAGTATTGACTCCCCGATCCCACCTGCCGGCTACGGTAAAAGCCATCATATCCTGAATAGCTATCATCTTGCCGAAAAGGCGCTCATAACTCAGATTTTCTTTTTCACCAGGCCGGCTGTTGGAAAGCAGGAGCAGTTCACCCGAAGCATCCATTGTATTACTCAGCCGCCAGGCCAGCACTTCTATGTTCCGAGCACAATCGAACAATTTCTGTTCATCGAGAGAGTCGAACATGAACTGTTCATCCTGCCAATTGTAAGTGCTGTGAATCATCCCTATCAATCCTGTCATCAGGGCGAAAACCCGGTCGCCCTGATATCCAGGGGTGAAAGCCAGGTCCAAAGCAGCCGTCCCCTGCTGGGTGTAAAGTTCTTTAAAAATAAGGCGACCGGGAGTATCGAAAACCTGATTCTGACGCTGGCTTATCGACATGCCGCTCACCTTATCAAGTTCGCGAGGGTTACGCCTGTAGAGCTTGACCAGCAAATCTTCCAGGAGACGATTCAGTTCACGCAGGCTGGTATCGGCCACCATATCAACATTAGTTTTAGCGAGGGAGTCGAAGGACGATGTATCGATTGGATTGCGACATCCAGGGGAAAACACCAGCGCGATCAAGAGACAAAGAGCAAGAAAGATGTTGGACTTTGCCAAGAGGAGATTCATGAACGAAGAAGGTGAACGCGGAAATGAACTCTAATAAACTCCTGGAATTCATTGACCTGCTCAAACGCAAGTTTCAAGCGGCCTTTCTCCATGTGGTTGAGCCTGGAAATGGTAATGAAGTTGCTCGGTTCCTGGCCAGCCTTGATAGCGTCAATCTGGCAGCGCAGTCGTAAAAACACCAGGTAGTTGTAAGTCGCATCGAGATTTTCAGCCAGCTTTTGATTGATAACACCTTTCTCATACAAGGCCACGCCACGGTCACGAGTACCACTAGCCATAATCCCGGCTTCCATAGCCAGGGCTTTGATCCCTTCGGTGATAGCAAAGATCCCCGCTTTTTTTATGTCAAGTTGCCCACGATGCTCTTCACCATGTTCCACCTTGATTCCACCAAAGAGGCCAAGAGGTGGCCTGAAGCGAAGGACATTGGCAGCAGTGTGTGTCAGGAACATCTTGTCCTTACTGAAATGTTTTGCCAGTTGTTCTTTGAGCCCACGTTCAAGACTATTATCTCCGTAGACCGTACGCAAATCAAAAAACATACTGCCATTGAGAATATTTTCTGGTAGAGGACTGGTCAGCCAATTATTCAGGACATCCTCCCACTCAGTAAAACTACGACGCCAGAACTCATTTTTAGCCATGATGCCACCAGGGCAAGGGGGCACCCCAATCTCAAGAAGGGAACCAATCAGTTGCTCCGAAAAAGCCTTGACCTCGGCAACTTCGTCTACCGTGAGGTCATCAGAATAGATGATGGCATTATCCTGATCAGTGGTCAGAGTCTGCTCACGCCGCCCTTCACTACCCATTACAATAAAGGCAAACTTTGTTGTGAGGTTACGGAATTGTCTGGCACGCAGCAGGTCTATCAAACGCAGTAGCAGCTGGTCGTTGAGCAGCGCTATCATCCTTACCAACTCACGTGGAGGTACTCCAGCTTCTACCAGATGAATAACCAGAGACTGAATCTGGTCATGATACGACTTCAGTTCTTCAAGGGTTGTAGCTTGGTCAATATCCCTTACAAGCTTCTGTGGAGAACGCGTCTGTAGACGCATGATATCTGTAACAGTAATGATTCCCGACAGCCGATGGTCCTGATCAACCACACAGATCCTATGAATTCCATTCTTTGAAATCCGGTAAAGTGCTTCAAAAAGAAAATCGTCTTCACCAACTGTAATCAAAGGAGCATTCATGATGTCACGGGCAACAATCGTGGCAGGATCAACCCCTTGGGCCACAACCTTGCTGCGCAAATCACGATCCGTCATAATTCCGATCGGGTTGTTCTCCTCACAAACGATCATACTGGAAATCTTCAAATCGCTCATGATACCAGCAACCTTCATAACACTATCTTCAGGATTGCAGATAGCCACATTGCGGCGGCAATATTTCTTGATAGGTTGAAAGAGGATGTTTTCTTCTGACATCTAAAAAGCCTTGCGACTGACTGATTCGATGAACTTCAGGGTGCTGTAATCACAGAATTTTCTACTTATTAATCTAGCTGTATATGACCCGTCGTGCAAGGGAATTACGCAAAAAGGCCGCCCCCAGCGGGGCGGCCTCCTTTTTACCTTTTGTATTTTACCAGCCCTTACTTGTACCCTTCCATCTCATCGAACTGCAGGTACTGATAGATGGCCTCTTTATTTGGTGAAACCTTCTCCTTGTAGACAGCCAGATACTCAGCCGGAGTCGGCAGCTTGCCCATAGTTGAAGTCACCGCACCAAGTTCTGCGGAACCGAGATAAACCTGGGCACCGTTACCAATACGATCATCGAAGTTACGGGTCGAAGTGGAGAACATATTCACACCATCGGGCACGCGGGCCTGGTTACCCATGCAGAGCGAGCAGCCGGCAATTTCAAGGCGAGCACCCATGGCACTAAAAACGGAGAAAACGGCTTCTTCCTTGAGCTTGGCCTGATCCATTCGAGTCGGCGGACAAACCCAGGTCCGAACATTCGGGTTGAACTTCTCACCACGCCAGATCTCGGCGGCTGCCCTGAAGTGGCCGATATTGGTCATACAGGAGCCAAGGAAGATATCCTGAATTGGTGTGCCGGCAATCTCGGACAGTACCTTGACATCATCCGGATCGTTCGGACAGGCCAGAATCGGCTCGGTGATTTCAGACAAATCAATATCGATGACCGCAGCATATTCGGCATTTTCGTCAGCGCGGAGCAGTTGTGGGTTCTTCATCCACTCGTTGACGGCATCAATCCGGCCTTGCAGAGTCTCTGCATCCTGATAACCATCTTCGATCATCTTTTTCATCAGAGCTACGTTGGAACGCAGGTAAGTGCAAACCGACTCTTCAGACAACTGGATACAGCCAGCAGCAGCTGAGCGCTCAGCTGCAGCATCGGTCAACTCGAAAGCCTGCTCAACCGACAAGTTCGGCAGACCTTCCATCTCGAGGATGCGACCATTAAAGATGTTGACCTTGTTCTTCTTCGGCACGGTCATCAGACCCTGTTTGATCGCCCAGAGAGGAATCGCATTAACAGCATCGCGCAGAGTGATCCCTTCGTTGAGCTCACCCTTGAAGCGAACCAGCACCGACTCAGGCATATCGAGCGGCATGAAACCGAGAGCGCCGGCAAAAGCAATCAGACCTGAACCTGCCGGGAAGCTGATACCGATCGGAAAACGGGTGTGAGAATCACCACCAGTACCAACAGTATCGGGAACCAGCAGACGGTTCAACCAGCTGTGGATAACGCCGTCGCCGGGACGCAACGGCACACCGGCACGATCGGAGATGAACTTGGGCAGGTTGTTATGCATTTTCACATCAGCTGGCTTCGGATAGGCCGCCGTATGGCAGAATGACTGCATGAACATCGGTGACTTGAACCTGAGGCAAGCCAGTTCCTTGATTTCATCTGCGGTCATCGGGCCAGTGGTATCCTGAGAACCAACCGTGGTCATTTTCGGTGCGCAAGCGGAACCAGGCAACACGCCGTCGACACCACAAGCACGACCGACCATTTTCTGTGCCTGGGTGTAGCCCTGATCAGCCTTGGGGACAGGGTTTACAGCTTCGGTAAAGACATCAGTCTCGCCCAGATCCAAAGCCGCACGAGCCGCTGTAGTCACAGCACAACCGATAATCAATGGAATACGGCCACCGGCACGAAACTCATCAGAAACTGTATCCGGCTTGATCTCGAATGTCGAAATAACTTCGCCAGCTTCATTAGTTACTTCACCCTTGACAGTATTAATGGTGATCACGTCGCCCATATTCATCTTGGCGACATCCATGCGCAGCGGCAAGGCGCCAGAATCCTGGGCGGTGTTGAAGAAGATCGGGGCGATAACGCCACCGATGATCACGCCACCACGACGCTTGTTCGGCACACAGGGGATATCGTCACCGATATACCACAGAACACTGTTGCAGGCAGATTTACGGGAGGAGCCCGTACCGACCACATCCCCGACAAAAGCAACCTGGTGGCCTTCTTCGCGCCACTTGGTGATTTCTTCGATGCCACCGGGAAAACGGGTCTTGCCCATAGCCAGAGCATGCAGAGGAATGTCCGGACGACTCCAGGCATCACCAGCTGGCGAGAAATCATCGGTATTGATTTCGCCTCCAACCTTGAAGACCTTGACGGTGATGGCTTCAGCGACGCCAATTTTGTTGGTGAACCACTCGGCGTTAGCCCAGGACTCGACAACCTTTTTGGCAGCAGCGTTGTTTTTGGAGAGCTCAATAACCTGAGCGGCAGCATCATAAACATAAGTCATGCCGGAGAGAGCTGTAGCAGCTTCGTCTGCCAGTTCTACATCGGACAGAGCACCAATCAGTGGCTGAACATTGTAACCACCGATCATGGTACCGAGAATCTGAACCGCCTTCTTCTTATCAATCAGCGAAGAGCTTTTGGCGCCGGTCAGAATTTCGGCCAGAAAGCCTGCTTTCACTTCGGCAGCCGGATCAACACCAGGCGAGACACGCTCGGTGAGAAGGTTCATCAGGAACTCTTCTTTGCCTGCAGGGGGATTTTGCAATAATTCACAGAGGCTTGTGGTCTGCTCAGGAGTAAGCGGCAGGGCCGGAATCCCTTGAGCGTTACGCTCCTTTTCATGCATCAGATAGGCTTCAATCATCTCTCTCCTCCATCTAAGTTGTTAGTGAACAAAATAATCTTGCCACAATTTATAGTCTGATTGCGCTCTTAAATCGCGGTTAATAATCAGGCTGAAACTTGCATACTGTATACGATTTAATATCCTCCGTCAACGCACAAACCGGCCTAATTTACCCCATTTTTTATCTTCCATGGTTCACTCCCTGTCTCTTTTTATCTCAGCTAATAACACAGCATATGACAGCCCTGAAGGTGTGACATATTCTGACACACAGCTGGGGTTTACTCTTAATACGACCCACAAGGAGGGAAACATGTTTGAGATCATTATGTTGTTTTCTTTTCTGTATGCTGCAACGTGCCAACTATTCCCTGAACGGCCGGTCCCTTCTGGTAGAAATGCGATACTATAATAGCTCTCTCTTTGCCATTGCTGATTACCGACAGCAACCGCCTGCTCGGCATACCGCCAGCGACCATAGTACGCTCCCGCTGAACCTTGGCACCTGTTGATTTCAGAAATGCTGCGACAACCTGGCTCGTGCGGCTTGCCGGTCGGACTATACGGGCTGAAGCGTTTAATTTACTTGAGAATCAGGAGCTTTCACAATAGTAAACTTAGCTGGCAACATCTTTCCAAAGGCGGTCTTTCCAAGCAGGATACGCTGTGATACTCTGATAAGCATCTTATGTCATTTATGTCATTTATTGATTACGCTCTGGAGGGACCACTCATTATGCAACGACATCGCACCGTAAAACCCATCATTCGCCTTTGTCTGGCTTTAGCTTTTTTCCTCTCCTCAACCCTGCCGGGATACGCTGTCGAACTGACTCAAAGAGACTGGATGATCACCCTGGTCGACGCCTTAGGCTGGTCATACGGCCTACCTGACGAACCACAGGACCCTGACTACATCAACATCTTGACCGGCAACCGGGCTTTCCGTTTTGAAGCCGAAGATGTTTATGCCAAAGGGGAAGACAATGTCTCACTTATGTCTTTTCGAAACTTTGGTCCTTTCAGCGGACGCGGCTGGTTACATGGCAGCAGAGTACCGACCGCAGTGCACTTGAAATTCAACCTGCCAATCAGTGGTGAATATCAATTACAAGCCCATCTGCGTCAGGCAGGACACCAGTTTGTCGTTGACGGTAAAGTGAAATTGGCCGACGCCAAGCAGGAATTCACCAAAGTGACAGTTGGTAATTTTCAACTACGGGCGGGGGAACAGGAATTCATTCTCACCCTCCCCCAAAACGGCTCTATCGACTATATTTCTCTGACCGCACCCAACCTGGCAGCAATCACTCCTGGTGGTGGCTGGCAACCGGATGAGCCCCTGACATGGGAGACCATACAAACCACCCTGTTACAACTTTTACAACTGGCAGAACTGTTCCCGAAGGCCCCAACGTCTCTGGTCATTGAAGCCGAAGACCTGCCCCGGACCGAAGCCAAAGTCGTGGACATCCCCCACCTTAGGCAACCAAGTGGCGGTAAATGGTTGCGTATTGGCCCCTTGCCGACCGATATCAGGTTCCCGATCAAACTGATTCAAAGTGGATTTTACGACTTGTCATTGCGCATCATGGGTGATCAAATTAGGATCATTGTCGGCAACCATCAGGAAATCGTCCTCGAGGCAAAAGCTTACCTGGATGACTACACGTTCAAAGCCCTCTACTTTTTTGCCGGCAACAGCAATATCACTGTAACACTTCCCCCCGGCGGTGGCGTGGACAAGTTGAGCCTGACAGCTCGGCAGATTGACACCACCCTGGTGAACTCCCTGCTTGGCCTGGAGCCCCGGACCGATATCGAACAAAGAGATAAACCTGAAGGCCGGGATCTCGACACTCTCACATCACTTCTGGCAGCATTCGGCGTCAAACGATAACCCTTGATGCCCTTTGTGCTGCTGGCCGCATATGCGACCGGCATTGCCATGGTGCGCTTTGTGGCACCGTGGGAGATGATCGGTTACGGCATAGTTATCGGATTACTTCTGTTGCTATGGGTGTTCCTTTGTCGTCCGCCTGGAGTTCAGTCTCCATGGGTCTGGGTTCCGTTCCTCGGTCTTTTGCTGTTTGCCGGCTTCCTGCACGCGACTCAGCAGCTTGAACCTCCTTCTAGTGCAAACCATATCAGCCGATTTGCTGACAATTCACCGCTGATTCTAGAGGGTAAGGTCATCACCGTTGAAAAAAGGGCCTCGGGAGGCTATCGCCTGCGTGCGGAGATGCGTCAGGTCATGCAAAAGCAGGGCGGCGCGGCCACTGTTTCAGGAGATGTGCTGGTCTACATCAAAGAGGGTGAGCTTCAGGTTCGTCCAGGGCAGATTGTTCGCTGGCGCTCACGTCTGCGTCGACCGTTCAGCTTTGGCAGCCCAGGAGAGTTTAACTATCCGCTTTATCTTGCAGCGCGCGGGCTCTATATCACTGCATTTATCGCACACGCCGAAGAGTTGGTGATTCTGGCAAACCATCCGGAACAGCATGTTGCATATCTGGAAAATTTGCGACACACTCTCGCCGCTAAAATTGAGCAGGTCGTTCCCGACAATGCTGCAGGCCTTGTCCAGTCACTACTGCTGGGCATACGCGGCGGCATCAGCGCGGAACAGCGACAAATCCTGTCAGAGAGTGGCGTAGCTCATCTCTTTGCTATCTCTGGGTTACATTTTGGTCTACTGGCACTGTTACTCTACCAGATAGGCAAGTGGCTCTATACACGCAGCCGGCGTTTAATCCTCTGGTGCCCGCCGCAACGCATTTTACCGGTACTCTTGATTCTCCCCCTGGGAGCGTATCTTCTTTTAACCGGTAACGCCTGGGCCACCCGACGTGCCTTCCTGATGGTCTCTGTCGTTGCCTTACTCTTTGCGAGGGGGCGACGCACTCCACCATTCGCACTACTGGCGACAGTCGCTCTCGGCCTGTTGCTGTTTAACCCCCTGGCACTCTTTCAACCTGGCTTTCAGCTCTCTTTTGCCGGAGTTGCCGGGATCCTGGCCTGGTTGCCATATTGGCAGCGACCTCTTGCCGGCTTTCGAGACTGATACGCTGGCCTCTAACCCTGATTCTGACCACGACAGCCGCAACCCTGGCAACAGCACCGGCAACTCTCTGGCATTTCCACCAGTTCGCTCCAGCCGGAATGCTCACCAATCTGATTGCCATCCCCTTGATTGCCTGGGGTGCCGTTCCTGTCGGCCTGGTCAGCATGGCAGCTTTGCCTTTCTCCGTCCTGCTCGCAGACTGGGGCCTGCTGCTCTCTGCAAAACTGGTGATGCTTGCCATTAACAGTGTCTCCAGCATCAGCCAGTGGCCGGGACTGACGGTAATTCCACTCTACCTCACAGTCTCCACTTTGATTCTTCTGATCGGAGCCCTGTTAACCTTGCTGCCTTTTGGTAAAGAGAAGCGCCATTGGCTCTTCAGACTGTTGATACTGTTGACGGCTTCAAGTAGCGCCTGGTTGATACAACCCCGGGCCGCCGATTTTCAGATCACAGCTCTGAGTGTCGGTCAGGGCGATGCAACCCTTGTCTCCCTGGCCAACGATGTTCATTACCTGATCGACGGTGGGGGGCTGCCCGGATCCAGCATCGATCCGGGAGAGCAACTGATCGCACCTGCCCTCGGCCGCATGGGCATTGATCACCTGCAGGGAGTTATCCTTACACACAATCATCCTGATCACAGTTCCGGGCTGACCTATATCCTGCGCCGCTTCCCGGTTGAGGCCTTTTACCTTGCCGAGGATATTGTCAACCTCGCCCCTGAGCTGCAAGAAGTGCTGCAACAACAGGATGTGACTGTGCATCACATTGACGAGGGTTGGACCACTCTGCAAAAGAGTGAAAAGCAGACGTTCAGCCTTTTCGTGCCATCACAAAAGTCGCGAGACACAAATGAACGCTCAATTGCCGTTTTTGCCAGGCAAGAGCAAGAGGGGGTCTTGCTGACTGCGGATCTCGGCAAGAGTGGCTTGCAGCAACTACGTGAAGCGGAAGTGCCTGGCCGAGTCACCCTTTTGAAATTGCCCCATCATGGCAGTCGTCATTCTCAACCGGGATGGTACCTCGACTGGATACAACCGACAGCAGCCTTCGTCTCGTCAGGGGCGGGGCAATCCCTATGGCTTTCCACATCAACAGACTATCGAGACCTGTACAGCACAACAGATTCCGCTCTTCAGGACCGACCAGGGCGGCACGTTGACTTTCCGCATCGACAACGGTAAGTGGCAGGCGCTGGCAGAGAGGGACAGGTAGGGGGCAGGCATGGCGCAGACAGAGATAAGCGGGGCTTTATAATTGACTCATTTCAAGGAGTTTGGTAATTTGAAGACTTTATGAACCAGGGGCTCAGCATGCCAAAACCAAAGATTCTGATTGTTGACGATGAGGTCTTCTTCCGGCGTCTCTTTACTGAGATTCTCTCGGAAGACGACCTGTACAACATTGAGACTGCCGGTTCTGGTAAACAAGCTCTTGACTACCTGACCCGTGAACAAGTCGACGTCATCCTGGCCGACATGGTCATGCCTGAAATCTGTGGTCTGGAACTGATTCGCCGCACCCGCTCTCTTGATCCGGCTCCGGACATCATCCTCGCAACCGGCAATGCAACGGTAGAATCGGCCATACAGGCGTTGAAAAGCGGGGCGCGCGACTACCTGATCAAACCATGCAACCCTGAACAATTGCGTCATACCATCAAAACCTGTCTTGAACAGCGCCGCCTGATCGCAGAGAACAGTCTCTTGCAGAGTCAGATACGCCTCTATCAAAAAGGCCAGCATCTTTCCGGGCAGCTTGATGTCAATTTACTTTTCCAGGAATCTTTGACCACTCTGCTGAACGAACTCGGCTATGGCCGCGGCCTGGCATTCCTGTCGAACCAGAACGGCATCAGACATACCGAAGCGAATGGCTTTGATGATGATCAGGCCAGACAATTGGCCTAGTTGCTGCTTGATCGAACGTTGGAAATGGACCAGGCAGAAAATCTTCGGGCGGTTGATTTCCCGGAAATCGCCGAAAAGTATACTGACCTGCATTCTCTCTGGATCTTTCCAATGAAAGCTGAGAACCAGGAGCATGGCGCCCTGGTACTTTGCAACCCGAGCGACTCTGAGCTGCCGGAATCTCTCCCCCAACAAAGTTTGACTTTCCTTGCCGAGCAAGTCGCTCTTGGCTTCCGCAATGCCTGCCAGTACCAGGGAGCCCGCGAACTGATTTACACAGATGATCTGACCGGGCTATATAATCATCGTTACCTACATATCGCCCTCGAACAGGAGATCCACCGTTCAGAGCGCTATGGGCTGGAGTTCTCCCTGGCTTTCATCGACCTGGATCTTTTCAAGAATATCAACGATGTCCATGGGCACCTTGCCGGTAGCGAGGTGCTTCGTCGGGTTGGTGGGCTGCTGCGAGAATGTGCCCGTGACGCTGATATGCTTTTTCGTTATGGAGGCGACGAGTTTGTCGCCCTGTTAGTAGAAACTGACACCCGCGGAGCCAAAATCGTTGCTGAACGCATCCGTTCCACTATCGAAAACTTCGACTTTCCCACCGGCAAGAGCAGCACCAGCCATCTGACGGCTACAGTCGGCCATGCCACCTACCCGATCCATGCGACAACCAAGAACGAGCTGATAGACCTGGCCGACAAAGCAATGTACCTGGGCAAGAATGATCGTAACGTTGCCAGGAGCGCATCGGAGATCCGTAACAGATGATCCACCCTGCTCTGACGTAGTCCTGATTTCGGGGAAAAACCGGCCAATTTGTCGCTGATGCAGTCCATATGACCCCGCCTGAACCGATTGTCTTGCAGAAAAATATCATCTCCTCATCTTTACCGGGTTGACGGACCATGCAAGAACGAGTAAAAGACCCTACACATTACAAAAGAATACAAACAAATGGAGTCCTCCGCAGTGAGTATTACAGGCATTAAAGGCATGAACGACATTCTGCCCGGCGACGTTGAAACCTGGCAGTATCTTGAAGAACAGGCGCGTCAGGTTTTCGGTGCATTCGGCTACCGGGAGATTCGTGTTCCAGTCGTCGAAAAAACCGAACTCTTCTACCGCTCGATCGGTGAAACTACTGATATCGTGGAAAAGGAGATGTACACGTTTAGCGATAAAGGTGGCACCTCGATGACCTTACGGCCTGAAGGAACGGCCCCCGTCATGCGAGCCTTCATCCAGCACAAACTCTACGCTCAGAATCCAGTCTCGAAACTTTACTATATCGGCCCGATGTTCCGTCATGAACGCCCCCAGAAAGGACGCTATCGTCAGTTTCATCAGATCGGAGCAGAAGTGATAGGCGTTGATGACCCAAAAATCGATGCCCAGGTTCTGGCTATGCTCAGTCACTACTTTGAGACAACGAACATCCCCGATGTGGCCCTGCAGATCAATTCACTCGGCTGCCCGGAATGTCGGCCAACCTATCGCGAAGCTCTGATCAAATTCATCGAACAACGGCTGTCAGCACTCTGCGCCGACTGCCAGCGTAGATATACCAGCAATCCCCTGCGCGTTCTGGATTGTAAAGTTCCCGGCTGTAAGGAAGCAACCGTTGAAGCACCTGCCATGCTCGACAACCTCTGTGTCGGTTGTGACACACATTTTAGCCACGTCAGAGAACATCTTGATGAATTGTCTGTCGACTATACGGTGAACCAACGCATGGTCAGGGGGCTCGATTATTACACTAAAACAACCTTTGAAATGGTCACCAACAGTCTTGGTGCTCAGAATGCTGTGGCCGCAGGAGGTCGCTACAATGGCTTGATCAGCGATCTGGGCGGCCCCGATCTTCCGGGCATCGGCTTTGCCATCGGACTGGAACGTCTGGCCCTGATGCTTGGCGAACAGAGCATCGCGCCACCGCGACCGGAACTCTTTATAGCAACCTTGGGAGAAGCAGCAACCAAAGCCGGTTTTGTCATTTTAACACGCTTGCAACGACAGGGAGTTCTAGCCGAGATGGAATACTCCGGCAAAAGCCTTAAAGCCCAGCTGCGACGTGCCGACAAATTAAAAACGCGGCGCGTGCTGATTCTTGGTGAAGATGAACTTGCACGTGGTGTGGCCCAACTGCGTTACATGGATAAAAGTTTTCAGGAAGAAATCGCTCTGGAAGTGCTGGAAACCTATCTGCTTGATGAAATTAATAGCGCATGCAATGGCGCTTGACGCTCCATACGGACGCCGATATAATGATCGCTTGCCTTGTTAAAATGTCTTAACAAGTCAGATGTTTAAACTTAATCAATCCTAAGGAGCTATTCCCTTGAGCGATATACTCGGAGACTGGAAAAGAACCCATTTGTGCGGCGAATTGCGCAAAAAACACATTGGTCAGCAGGTCTGCATGATGGGCTGGGTTCACCGTCGCCGTGATCATGGCGGCCTGATTTTTATTGACCTGCGTGACCGTACCGGTATCACCCAGCTAGCCCTCGACCCGGACCGTGACCCGGAAGCTCACACAAAAGCTGAAGCAATTCGTAACGAATTTGTTGTCGCTGCCATCGGTAGAGTTTCACCGCGCCCGGAAGGAACTGTCAATCCGAAGATGCCAACCGGTGAAGTCGAAATTGAGATCAGCGAATTGCGCATCCTCAACCCGGCAAAGACCCCGCCCTTCATGCTTGATGAGTTCACTGATGTCGCCGAAAATCTGCGACTCAAGTATCGTTACCTCGATCTGCGTCGTGAGGGCATCCAGAAAAACCTGATCATGCGTCACAAAGTTGCCCAGACAGTCCGCAACTACCTGACAGAAAGCAACTTCCTGGAAATCGAAACGCCGATGTTGACAAAGAGTACGCCAGAAGGGGCTCGCGATTATCTTGTCCCGAGCAGGGTCAATCCCGGCAACTTCTATGCATTGCCACAATCACCGCAGATTTTCAAACAGCTGCTCATGGTTTCCGGTTTCGACCGTTATTTCCAAATCGTCAGATGCTTCCGCGATGAAGACCTGCGCGCTGACCGTCAGCCGGAGTTCACCCAGATCGACTGCGAACTCTCGTTTGTTGACCGTGATGACATCATGACGATCATGGAAGGCATGATCGCTGAGGTTTTCAAATCGTCAATTGATACCGACATCACCCTGCCGATGCCTCGCATGACTTATGCCGAAGCTCTGGATCGCTACGGTGTTGACAATCCTGACCTGCGCTTCGAGATGGAGCTGGTCAATATTACCGATATCGTCAAAGGCTGCGGCTTCAAAGTGTTTGCCGGTGTCGCCGACAAAGGTGGTCTGGTCAAAGCAATCAACGCCAAAGGTTGTGCAACCTTCTCACGCAAGGAACTCGATGGCCTGACTGATTTTGTTGCCATCTACGGTGCCAAGGGTCTGGCCTGGGTCAAAATCCAGGAAGACGGCAACTGGCAATCACCGATCGCCAAATTTTTTACAGAACAGGAGTTGGCAGATATTGGAGCGGCCCTCGATGCGAAACCTGGCGACCTGCTGCTCTTTGGTGCAGACACCGCTGCTATCGCCAACGAATCTCTTGGCCGACTGCGCGGTCATCTAGGCAACAAATTGGGACTCTCTGATCCAAACGACTACAAGTTCGTCTGGATTACTGACTTCCCATTACTGGAATGGGACGCCGAGGCTAAACGCCACGTGGCAGTCCATCATCCTTTCACAGCACCACTCGATGAAGACATTCCACTGCTCGACACCGACCCGGGCAAGGCGCGAGCCAAGGCCTACGACCTGGTCCTCAACGGTTCGGAAATCGGGGGAGGAAGCATTCGTATTCACGATCAGAATATACAGAGTCGAATGTTTGAGTTACTCGGCATTGGCGAAGATGAGGCCCGTCAAAAATTCGGCTTTCTGCTTGATGCCCTGGAATTCGGAGCCCCACCTCACGGCGGCATCGCATTCGGTCTCGACCGGGTGATGATGATTCTCACCGGTGCCAGCTCCATTCGCGATGTCATTGCTTTCCCGAAAACCCAGAAAGCAACCTGTTTAATGTCTGAGGCGCCGGGAGCTGTCGATGAGAAACAGCTGCGCGAGTTGGGTATCCGTCTGTCAACACGCTCACAGCAGAAGTAATCATCCTAAGGATAATTAGCCCGTTACCATTGAAATGGAGTAACTATTCTGTACAATCAGAACTATTGGTAAAATGTCTGTCATCCCCGAATGGTTCTATCGGGGACCCAGAGTTTTAAAGGCTGGATTCCCGATTACACCCTCGGGGATGACAAGCTTTAGTTGTAAGCTGAATAGTTACGAAATGGATTGATTTTTTATGTTGCGTTACTTGATTTTCCTCACAACAATTATTCTTTTAAGCTCCTGCGCCAAGCATCCGCACCAGGAGTTGAATGCTGCAGAACATATGGTAGGTAAGGCCTACGCCATGCAGGCGGCGGAGTTTGCTCCGACCGAGTATCAGGCGGCCAGGAATGCCCTGACTAATGCGCATCAGGCTATAGAAGCAGCAAACTACAATGACGCACGCAATTCACTCGAATTTTCCTTAAAACATGCGCGTCGGGCCGTTGCACTCACCGAAGAACGCCAGGCAAAACATATTGAGGAAGAGGCACGGCGCGCCATGGAAGAGGAGAAAACCCTCCAGGCTATCAAGAAAGCTCAAGCAGAAGAGGCTGGGCGCCAAGCGAAAAAACAGCAACCAACCACCAAACCCAAACCCAAACCCAAACCGAAAGCAAAGCCAAAGCCAAAACCAAAACCAAAGGTCATACCGGCGACCAGTTACACTGTTGGCGACGGAGAAACCCTCTGGACCATCTCAGCACAGCCGCAAGTCTATAATGAGGGGCTACTGTGGCCGCTTCTTTACCAGGCCAATCGTGACCAGATCAAGGACCCTCGCCAGATTTTTCCGAAACAAAGCCTCAGTATTCGTCGAGACATGACCCAAATGGAGATGGAAGAAGCCCGTCAGAAGGCCCGGCAATCTGATATTTTTCCTATCCCTGAAGCAGTCTCTCCCAAGCAATAAACAACTGTTATTACTCTTCCATTCCTGATAAGTCACAATTCCTTTGTCGACGCTGCTGAAGTTGTCGCTGAACAGCACTTTGGTGTCTTCGAAAAGCCAGGGACATCCGGGTTATTTACTACTCATCCACGCTGATTATTGTAGCCCGGTCCGCAATTATAAAATCGTTTTTTTTCATTAAGGACAACCCTTGAAAGGGCCACACTTTTTCCTTGACAGTCTTTAATCCGTTTGTATACTGTATACACATTTTCGCAGGGCTCCCCTGCGTGATTTTTTTATTAAACAAGCTTTGGTTACTTTTCAATAAAAACTCTAAGGAGAGAGAAAAAAAATGGCGAAGATTATCTGGTCAGAAATTGACGAAGCACCCGCATTAGCAACCTACGCATTCCTTCCAATTGTTCAGGCATTCACAAAAGGGACTGGCGTTGAAGTTGAAACCAAGGACATTTCCCTGTCCGGTCGTATTCTTGCAAACTTTCCTGACAACTTGACTGAAGGGCAGAAGGTTGCTGACTATCTGTCAGAACTGGGTGAGCTGGTTGTGACGCCTGAAGCTAACGTTATCAAGCTGCCGAACATCAGCGCTTCGATCCCTCAGCTGCAGGACGCTATCGCCGAGCTGCAGGAAAAGGGCTACGATATCCCCAGCTACCCTGAAGAAGCCAACACCCCGGAAGAGAAAGAACTGCAAGCCCGTTTTGCCAAGTGCCTCGGCTCCGCGGTTAACCCGGTTCTGCGTGAAGGCAACTCCGATCGTCGCGCTGCTGTTTCGGTTAAGAAATTTGCCCAGAAGAACCCGCATCGCATGATGCAGGACTGGCCTGCTCCAGGCACATCCCAATGCCGCGTTGCACACATGGACGGTGGCGACTTCTACGAGACCGAAAAATCAGTCACTATGGACGCTGCTGATACCGTCAAAATTCAGTTCGTTGACGCTGCTGGTAACGTTACTGTAATGAAGGAAGGCCTGGCCTTGCAGGCCGGCGAAGTTCTCGACAGCTCGGTCATGAAGGTTGCTGCTCTGCAAAAGTTCTATGCCAAGACCGCTATTGAGGCCAAAGAGAAGGGCGTACTGCTCTCCCTGCACCTCAAAGCCACCATGATGAAGATCTCCGATCCGATCATGTTCGGTCACTGCGTCAAAGTCTACTTCAAGGATGCTCTTGAGAAGCACGCCGACACCCTGGCATCGATCGGTGCCAACCCGAACTTCGGTATGGGCGACATCCTCAACAAGCTGAACAAGCTCCCAGCCGACAAGAAAGCCGAAATCGAAGCTGACATTGATGCTTGTTACGAAGGCCAAGCCGCTCTGGCGATGGTTGACTCCCGCAAGAACATCACCAATCTGCACGTTCCTAACGATGTCATCGTTGATGCATCGATGCCGAATGTTGTACGTGACGGTGGCCGGATGTGGAATCTGCAGGACGAGCTGCAGGACACCATCGCCATGGTTCCTGATCGCTGCTACGCAACCATCTACCGTGAGATCTGTGAAGACGCCAACAAGAACGGCCAGTTCAACCCGGCAACCATGGGTAGTGTTGCCAACGTCGGCCTGATGGCGCAGAAAGCTGAAGAGTACGGTTCCCACGACAAGACCTTTGAAGCTCCTTCTGACGGTAAGTTCCAGGTTGTTAATTCTGCTGGTACCGTTCTGCTTGAACAGCCGGTCAGCAAGGACGACATCTATCGTTCCAGCCAGGTTAAAGATATTCCGATCAAGGACTGGGTCAAGTTGGCTGTAAACCGCGCGAAAGCTTCTGGTGAGCCTTGCGTTTTCTGGCTCGACGCTAACAGTGGTCACGATACCGAGATCATCAAGAAAGTTAACAAGTACCTGCCTGAGTTTGACACTGCGGGCCTCGACATCCAGATTATGGATCCAGTTGCCGCAATGAAGTTCTCCCTCAAGCTGGTTCGTGAAGGCAAGAACGTCATTGCTGTTACCGG
>PVMK01138861.1_pt1 | contig 39813 bp, 37 predicted proteins | sample 1853481 | NCBI WGS metagenome assembly PVMK01 (sample SAMN08533507, study PRJNA380276) | Marine sediment metagenome, whole genome shotgun sequencing project.
ATCGTTTACCGGGCGGCTGAAAGAGCTGACCGGTAAACGATTTTGTTCGAAATAGCGGTCAAATGCTTAGGAACAGGAAGGTATTTTCTCTACAATCCATCTGCCAGCATCGGCTTCCACCCGAAGACCCTGCGCGCTAAGGGTACGTGCATAAGCCACGCGGGCCGCCGCTAACTCGCCATCGAGCTCGATGCCCCGCTGGTGGGCCGCGCCAGCCTCGTCCGTTCGACCCAGGCGCTGCAAGATCACACCCAGAGTAGCCGATTTTCCGAAAGGAGCGGCCTCTGCACAGACGCACGCGACAGTTCTCGGAACTGTGCTCGAGAAATGTCGTGGAGACGTCGATACACGTGCGGTACTGGCCGCGGGATAGATAGATGGCAGCCAGGTTCACCTGAGCATCCGTAAATCCGGGATCGATGGCGAGGGTTTCTTCGTACTGCTGCGTCGCCTCCTCGAGCCTGTTGGCCTGCTGATGGGCCACGCCGAGATCGAAATGCGCATCGGTGGATTCGGGATCGAGCCTGACCGCGCTCTGGAAGCTGTCCAGTGCCTCGGCTGTCCGCCCCAGGCCAGGTACACCGTGCCGAGGTTCTGATGGGTGCTGCTGCTGTTCGGATCGATGGCCACGGAGCTCCTCATGAGCTCGACCGCCTCGTGGGGGCGATCACTCATGAATCGAGTCGTGCCCAGCAGCCGCAGTGCCCTGGCCTCGGTGGGGTCCGCCTGCAGCGCAGCCTCGAGAAGGTTCGACGTCTCCGTCCATTGCGATTGGTGCATGTGAGCGATGGCGCGTTCCAAAAGGGACTGGGACATGGCCGGTAACCCGGAGCTCGTGATTCAAAGGGCCGGGGCATCGGCCCGCAACGAGCGCACAGAGACAGGCGCGGGTCCGTCAATTGTCCGCCCGCACCGCACGTTGACAGATCGGAATATCCTGTGTCTTACTGCGCCACCGGGCGTGGGCCCGATTGGACACCAAGCCTCGAGGACAATGGGGTCGGATTTGATTTTCGGAGAAGAATAGTTCCGCCCCTATTTCCAGGCTGATTCATCACCCACCATCGAGGATAAGCCGGTGGCCGCAACACAAGCGCCGAGTGTCGACTCTACGGAGATCGTGCCGCTGTTCCCGACGCTCGTCTGGAAGATACAGCTTTCCCGGGACACCTACGAACCCCTCAATGCGAAAATCAAAGCCAAGCTGACGGAGATGGCGCAGGCGACTCCGGGGCTTGCGCCGGGCGGCAAGCTGCAAACCGATCAGACGCTGCACCGACTGCCGGAGTTCCAGGAGCTCAAAGACATTATCAATACCGCCGCGACAGGCGTGCTCGACTTTCAGAAAATCGTCTATGAGTCCCTCGAGCTCACGGGGTGCTGGGCCAATATCAGCCCTCCGGGTGACGGCCACAGACCGCACACGCACCCGAATAATTACTTGAGCGGTGTTTACTACGTACAGACCCAGGGGGGCGCCAACACCATCAGCTTCGATGATCCCAGGCCACAGACGAACATCATCTCGCCGGTCACCTCGGAAATCACCGACGAGAATGCCGGCCAGATCCACATCAATACCAGGGAGGGCTTACTGGTACTGTTCCCCTCGTGGCTTCAGCATCAGGTTCCGCGCAACAAGAGTCAGCGGGCCCGCATCAGCATCGCGTTCAACATCATGTTCTCTCAATTCGGCGAGACCATGAGCCAGCCGAAGTGGCAAGGCAACATTAAGCCGAATTAACCCGTATATTGCAGGGGACGCGAACACGGGTGGGTAGCGTCATCTGATCTCATGTGCAGATCTTCAAGCGGCCAAGTTCAGCTTGATCGCTATCGTATACCGAACCACGGGACAAATGCGGTTCGGTTCCCTTGCCACGTGGGGAATGCGGCCGTCAAAGGACACGATGCGTCCCGGCTTTGGATAAACCGCACGTATTATTTCGTCTTGGGCTTCGTTGTAAAAAACTGTCTCACCGGACCAGTTGTGATTCCATTCGTAGTTCGCGTAGTAGAGCACGGTGAAACTTCCTTCGCGGGAATCGTCCAAATGCACCGTAGGGCAGTCACCATAGGTGTAGGCGTTGACGTACATGCGCTCGATGTCGCAGCTGCCATTGGCGATTTCCTTGTCAACAATTTCCCACAGTGCCCGCAACGCCGGCATGTTGTTGCGGGTCTGATCGTCGATTGTGGCGATCCAGAAACCAAATTCGTCGCCGACGTTGGACTTCTGACCGAATTTGTACACCGGCTGGTGAATGCTTTCGAACAGCGCATTCACCAGCTCATCGGAAATCAGCCCATCATGAACGTCGATGCTATTCGCAGTGAGCATGCAACCCTCCAGTGAAATTCAAGGGATCTCCCACGGAAGTCTTCAAAACCGTTTCTGACACCAGAATACGTAAAGGGCGGCAAAAAGCTCCGGGCGGCTGTCTTCGAAACGCTCCCAGCCGGACAGGTCTGTCATGTGGGCATCGGCCGGATTGAATTTCCCGTAATCGTGCAGCACCCCGGGGATCGGCGGATCGAATCCGATGAATTCCAGCTCCAGCTCGGCCAGGGCCGCTACGATACCGGGAATCGTGAAGCGGTGCTCTTTCGTATGAAACAGCAGGTCCCGGCAGGCACTCATCGTATAGAGATCTTCGCTGTCGGCGAGTCCAGCCAGCGGTGCGTCGGCCGGGGCGGACAGCGCTTGCGCCCGAAAAGCGCGAATATCCGCATCCACCGGCGCCAGGGACGCGGCGCGGATTTGCTCCCGTGCCAGTACCACATCGCCGCGGGCGCGCTCGCTGTAGAGCCCGATTTTCATGAGACCTCCGGGTTCGAGACAACCGCTGAGAGCCCGCCAGCCGGCGATAGGGTCGGCCATGTGATGGAGAACCCCGGTGGATTCGACCACATGAAAACGCTGCTGGAGCCGCTCGGCATTCAGAATATCGCCCTGTACGAAACGCACGTTTTCGACGCCGAGCTTGGCCGCCATGCGTCGGGCGTAGGCCAGGGAGCGGCCGCTCAGATCGAGACCCAGCACCCGAGTTTCCGAGCGTGCGGCGGCGATGGCAACCGCTTCCTGGCCGGTGCCACAGCCCGCTGCCAGGACCTGCACCGGATAGGACAGAAACTCCGGTGGCGTGAAGTGGCGAAAGCGATTCGTCAGATAATCACGGTAGCTCACGGGCGCGCGCCGGGGTAATTCCAGCCAGCGAGGATACGGATGCTGCTCGTACTGCTTGCGAACGGCCATGGAGGTGGCGTCCTCGATATCACCGATGCTGCCGACGTCCGCTGCCAGCGCGCGCTCCTCGAGGGGCTCGCACACGCTACGCTCGATGAGCGGCCAAAGTGCTTCGCCCCAGGTATCGCTGCCCCACTGGCCGAGGCCGGCGCCGCCTTCGATGTCCAGCAGTGGCTCAGCCATGGCCAGCAAAGCACAGCGGATACGCAGAGCATCGTCCGGCGTCGAGAGCTCGACTAGATCCTGCTCCACCCGGGCGCGCAGACGGGTTGCCGCTTGACTCTCCTCCATGGAGATCGAGAAGACGAACTCGTTGATGAAGCATTGGGCGGCGATGGCTGTCGCCAGCCGCAACGCCGGCGGCGACGCGAGACCTTCCTCGCCGCCCAGAATAAGGTGGGCACGGGCCAGGCTTAGAAAACGCTCCAGCTTCGGATCGACGTTGATGGTCCTGGTCAGCAGCTGCCGCAGCAGGGGATCGTCGCCGACCCGGCTCACCAGGGAGCCGATATCCATGGCATGGTCGTCGAGAGCGTACTTGTCCCGCAGCTGGGCGGCGGTCACCGCCGCCAGATCCTGCGCCTGAACCTCGGGCGCATCGAAGCAGCTCTTGATACAGGCACAGAGCTCCGGCCGGTAAGCGGCGACGGGTACGAATCGCAACACCGACGCCAGCCCGACCTTGGCAGCGGTGTTCTCCGGATTGCGCCGCAGCAGCGCCTCGAAAGTCGCCAGGGCCGCATCGAATCTTCCCAGAGCACGCTGGACGTCGCCCAGGATCAGGCGTGCGTCATCGAGGGTCGGATCCAGGGACAACGCCTTGGTGTAGCTCGCAGCCGCCGCGTCGAGCTGCGATTGCTCCCTCTGCACGTTGGCGAGATTGACATGCGTCGTCGCATGGTTCGGCCGGATTTCCATGGCGCCACCGTAGGCGCGCACGGCCTCGTCCAGCCGCCCCAGCGCCTGCAGCGTGTTACCGAGATTGTTGCGCGCATCCGCCAATTCCGGTTCGCGTTCGATGGCTTGCTCGTAATGGCTCGCGGCTTCTTCGAGACGACCCTGGGCCTTGAGCAGATTGGCGAGGTCGTAGTGGAAGCCGCCGTCGCCGGGCGCGAGATCGATGGCCTTGCGGTATGCCGCCTCCGCTTCCCGGTGGCGGCCCAGCCGGTTCAGCACGACACCCGTATTGAACGATCGCTCGGCGTCGTCGCCGGCGAGCCGCGCCGCCTCCCGGTAGGCCTGCAACGCCTCCTCCAGCGCGCCCCTGGACTCGAGCACGGTTCCCAGATTGTCGTGGTAGGGGGCCACCTGTGGCTTCTGGCCGATGGCGCGGCGTATGAGCTCCAGGGCACGGTCCCCGTCACCGGCCTGGAAGCAGGCCAGCCCCAGAAAATGCAGGGCATCCGCATGCCCGGGATCCTGCTCGATAATCTGCTCGTAGAAGCCCCGGGCGCGCGCCAGTTCACCTGCCTGGTGCAGCCCGACGGCCATCACCAGAAGCTGTGTCGTGTCTTCGGCGGCGGACACGCGCACCTGGCGTCCGACGCCGGCCTGGGTCCTGCCCGTTCTTCCTGATCTACCGGTCATTGTGATCGACGTCCGCTGGTATTCCGCTGTTGTCGAGAAATTCGCGCCCGCAGGCTAGCACCGGGCCGCGGCTTGCGACTTGATCCGCGACAGTTCCGTGTGTGGCAAAAATTATTTCACCGCCCATCGCAGCCACCGGCGACGAAGTGGTCACGGCAAGGGGCCCGAGCTTAACCGACCGTGGGCGAGCTCGCTCCTACGCATCCTCCACGTATCCCAGGTCCGCCTTGAGCTGGGTGAGATGATTCTCATAGTTCTTCCAGCGATTTCGCGAAGTCTTGTATATGGGTTGCCGCACCTGCCAGTTGCTGGCGGTGCGCACGGCGCGCTTGGTCTCGTGAAACGCGAGACAGCGATCATCCCAGTCCAATCCGATGTAGTCGACAAGCTCACGGCTGATGCGTTCCTGGTCTTCGATCAACTCTTCGTACTGCACTTCGTACATCCGGATGGGCAACACCTCTCTCCAGTGCGACATGATCTGCTCGTAGCCTCGGTAATAGACCGCGATGTCCGACAGGTCATAGGAGTAGTCATTTCCGTTGGCGAACAGCTGCATGAAATTCGACAGACAGACATCCATGGCATCTCGCTGGCAGTGGATGACGCGTGCTCCCGGCAGCATGACGGCGATGATTCCCAAATAGAAAAAGTTCGAAGGCAACTTGTCCGTCACCCGGGCTGCCTGGTCATCGATAGACTGCAGGGTATCGAGGTATTGCCGCGCGCCCCATTGGAGCGCGGTCCCGTCCAGGGAGGGAACGAAATCGGGATACTTTGCGCCGCCGCTAACGCGTTCCTCCAGACCACGTACCGTCTCGTAAATCGTCGTCAGCTCGTCGGCTCCGTACACCTCGGGATGACTCGCAAGAATCTGCTCGACCAGGGTTGTCCCGGAACGGGGCATGCCGACGATGAAAACCGGCCGTTCAGACGGGGCACCAAGACCCGCGTGCTCTTCGAAGTACGCCGGCGTGAACACATCGAGAGGTTTCGAACTCCAGCGACGATACTGCTCGGCCTCGAAGCGCACGCTCTTGTGTTTCAATCGATTGGCTTGTCGAAAATGCTCGAACGCCTGGTCGTAGCGCGCGCAATCGTCGAACATCTTACCGAGTGCGAAGTGTAGAAAGATCCGGCGTTCGTCCGGCACCTCGCGCCCTTCCAGGAGAGCCTCGATGCGCGATATTTCGGGCAGATCGGCCTCGTCGACGCGCTTTGCGCGGGACAAGTTCAGAGAGGAGGCGCCCATTCCGGGGTCGAGCTTGAGCGCCTCTCGAAAGCTCGACCTGGCGCGCTCCATCTCGCCTGCGTCCATGTAAGCGATGCCGAGATTGTTGTGGGCCTCGGCAAACGCCGGCTCGATGCGGATAGCGGTTTGATAGGCCTCGATAGCGGCCGGCATGTCGCCCACCTGGCGAAGTGCAATTCCCAGATTACAGTGCCCATCGGCGAAATCGGCAGCCTCGGCGATGGCTTTGCGACAAACCTCGATGGCCGCCGATGTGCGATTCAGGGCGATGTACGCCCTTGACAGCAGACTGTGGGCAGCCGCGTGAAGTGGATGCTCGGCGATGATCTGCTCCATCGCTTGCGCAGCTTCGCGCCAGCGATCAAACTCAAGTAGCAAATTTCCGAGGGACAGACGCGATTCGGTATCGGTGGGCGCGATCTCCACTGCGCGGCGCACTACCTGCAGGGCTTCTTCGTCGCGATACTGAGCACGCAGTGACAACGCGAGCAGACGTAATGCGCGAAATCCATCGGCGTCGATGCTCAGTGCCTTGCGGCACAATTCTTCGGCGCTGCTGTGCTCACCACGGTCGTGCAGGACATCGGCAAGGCTCACGCAGGCCAAAGCGTAGTCCGGGCGATAGTGCAATGCCTCGCGGAACTCCGATTCCGCCGCGTCGGCATCGCCGGCGGATCGCAGCGCCATGCCGAGATTGTGGTGCGCCTCGGCGTAGTCGGGACTGATGGACACGGCGCGCCGGAAGGCGGCGGTCGCGTCGTCCACGCGGCCCGCGGCTTCGAGTGCGTTTCCGAAGTTATACTGACAAACGGGGTCCTCGGGACGCAGCCCGACGGCACGCTCGAAGCACGGCAGGGCATCGTCCCCGCGGCCCTGGTCCACCAGTGTCATGCCGAGCCCCATCCAGGCGCCGACGTCGGTGGGCGCTAGCGCCACCACGCGCCGATAACAGGCTTCGGACTCGCCGCCCTCACCCTGCTCCTGCAACAGGCCGGCGAGATTGTAGAGCGCGTTCACATAGCCGGCGTCGCCAGCCACCGCGGCCCGGTAGGCGCTGATTGCCCGGGCACCGTTTCCCTGGCTGCGCAGTGCATTGCCGAGATTGTTCTGCAGCAGCGGATCCGATGGCGTGATGGTGGCGGCTTGCGACAGCAGGCCCACGGATTCATCGACGTCACCGCGCTGCTGGGCGAGTATTCCCAGATGCTGCAGTGCCCCGACGTGACGCGGCTCGGCCCCCAGGACCCCCCGATAGAGCCGGTCGGCATCGTCGATACGACCCTGACGGTGGGCATCCAGGGCCTTCTCGAACAACCGATCCGCGCGACGCCTGCTGCCCATGGTCGGGGCGCTGGCGCGTCGCCTGGCGGCCCTCGATGTTTTTCGTGCCATCCGCGATTAGCCGGGAAGGGGGATTACCGGCCCTGCTGGCTTGCGAGGACGGCGCGCAGTTCCGCGAGACAGGGCTCGTAGTGCCGCCAGCGCTCGACCGAGCGGGTATACAGGGGCTGGCGAACCTGCCAGTGACTGGCGGTCCCCACGGGCCTCACGGTGCGATGAAACTCGAGGCAGTTCTCATCCCACTCGAGATCCAGGTACTCGATTATGTCGCGGCTCACCGTCTCGAGGTCCGCCACCAGAGTCTCATACTGGACGTCGTGAATACGTCCGGGGAACACACTGTGCCAGTGCGCCATGAGCTGCTCGTATTGCCGGTGGTATTCGGCAATGTCGGCGAAGCTGTAGGCGAAATCGTGGCGCTGGGAGAAGTGCTGGAAGTAAACGGACAAACAAAGATCCATTGCGTGCCGACGGCAGTGGATAACGCGGGCGTTGGGGAACATCAGCAAGATGAGCCCGAGATGCTCGAAATTGAGCGGGTTCTTGTCGGTAAACCGTTTCGCCTCGCCCATTTGTTTGCGCAGCCGCTCGATGTAATCGGCGGAGACGGCCTCGATCGTTTCGGCGTCCAGCATCTTCAGACAATCGGGATAAGGTTGCCCGTCGCCCAGCCGTTCGGGTAGTTGCCTGGCCAGGCTCCGGAAGTACTCGAGCTCGCCGCCCGCGTAAATCAACGGATGGCTTGCGAGGATCTGTTCCACCAGCGTGGTGCCCGATCGCAGCATGCCAACAACGAAGATCGGCATGTGGCTGGGGTTTCCGAGCGTGCTCTTCTCCTCCACGAACGCCGCGTCGAAGGTCGCGCGGCTGCGCTCGACGAAAGAACGTCCGGCATCCGCATCGAAGCGCATGCGCTTGTGCTCCAGGGCGTTGCCGCTTTGGAAGTGCTGGAAGGCACGCTCGTACTCGCCGATGTCGTCGAGCATCTTGCCGAGAGCGAAATGCAAGTGAATTTGACCCTTCTCGGTCTGGTTCGCAGCCGATGCGAGCGCTTCCACGAATTCGATTTGCTTTCGATCTGCGTCGCCGAAGCGCCCGGCCCTGGCGAGATTCTCATGGGCGATGGCGAGCCTCGGCTCGGCATCCAGAGCACGGCGGAAGCTCAACCGGGCTTCGTCGAAGCGACCCAGGACCAGCAGACAGACGCCCAGGTCGTTGAGTGCCATGGCGTGGGCAGGATCCATGGCAACAGCACCGCGCAGAGAATTCAACGACTCATCCAGATCTCCCATGGCCCGTTGTATCGCGCCCAACACGATATAATAGTCCGGATAGCCTGGGTCGATCTTGATGGCCTTGCGCGCGGCGCTCATGGCCGCGTCCAGCTTCCCCTGTTCCAGATACAGCCGCGACAGGTTGAAGGGCACATTGGCCACGCTTGCGTCGATTTCGGCGGCGGCCAGCAAATGCCGCTCGGCCTCCTCGAATTCACCCTGGGCAAGCAGGGCTGCTCCGAGGTTGTTGTTCACTTCGGCCTGCTCGGGCGCGAGCTCGAGGGATCGACGAAAACAGGGGATGGCGTCTTCCAGGCGCCCCATGGCTTCCAGCACGACCCCGAGGTTGTTGTGTATGCCCGCGGCGTCCGGCTCGATAGCAAGCGCGGCATTGAATTCCTCCACGGCCACCTCCGCCTGATCCGATTGAAACAGCACCAGGCCGAGATTGTTGTGGGTCTGGGAGTTGCCGGGTTGCAACGCGATTGCCGCCCGGTAGCAGCTCGCGGCGCCCCCCGTCTCACCGAGTACGCGCATTACCTCGCCCAGGTTGTTGTGATAGAAGGCGTTCTGGTCGTCGATCTTGACCGCGTCGGCGATGAGCCGCTTGGCGTCCTCGTTGCGGCCCTGCTGGTGTGCCGCCAGGCCGAGCATGTGCAGGGCATCGGCGTGGTCGGGCTGGTCCCTCAGAATATCTCTGTACAAGCCCTGGGCCTGATCCAACTCGCCGCCCTGATGACGGGCCATGGCATCGCGAAATTTCTCCTTCACGGCGCTGCCAGCACCGTCGCCCCCGGCGCCGGGTGCGCCGCCACTACCATCACTCATCGAGTTTCTCCTCCTGTCCTGTGCCGCCCCGCCCCCGGGGACGCGCAATGCAATCGAACGCCCGGCTCCGGCCCCCAGCTGACGCTTGTCGCCAAGATTTTGACCGAGCCGGTTAGGATATCCTTTCCTGGCCGTATTTTGCCAGCGATACCGCCCCAGAAGGGATCCCGGTTACGTGCTCAGATTCACGCGCTACAGCAGCTTCTTCCACTAAGCCCATTGTCCGGATGGAAAATAGGAAGCGCATTCATATTCCTGTGGATAAAACTGTGGATGTTTTGCCGCGGTCGCACCATCCGCCCGGCCATGGGCCTCAGGGTGTCTCGGCAAAGTCCCCGGGATATCGCAATTAACCCCCGACATTCAATAGCTTGCAGCTATCCCCCCGGCCTGACGAGGGGCCGGGCCAGGGGCCCGCCAGAGGCTCCTGCGGGCTGGCGGGCATGTGCATAAGAGCCCGGCGGCAGGCCCCGCCGAATGCACCCGACACGGGCCGCGTGGCTTCCTCAAGCATCCGCATCACGGCAGTAGGCACGGGTGAAGTCGAGCAGCTCCTCGATGGCACGCACGCGAAACTTCTGCTTCTGGTGGACGAAGGAGAACGGCCGCTCCAGGGGCGGCTCCAGCTCCACGCAGGCCAGGGTCCCGAGCTCGCAGCTCTTTACCGATGGTGCTGCGCGAGAGGATGGAGATCCCCATGCCCGCCTCGATGGCCCCCTTGATGGATTCCGGGCTGCCGAGCTCCATGACCACCGTCAGATCGGCCGGATCGAGCCCGGCCCCGCGCAGATAGTCGAAGGTCACCTCACGGGTACCGGAACCCTCCTCCCGGGCGATAACGGGACTTGAGCACATCCGCCACCGGCAGGCTCGCCCTCCCCGCCAGCTCGTGCTCCGGTGGCAACACCGCCACCAGCTGGTCGATGCGGCAGACCTCCACCACCAGGCTCTTGTTGGGATACCGGCGCTTCGACGACGCCCAGATCGATCTCATTGTTCTCCACCATGGCAACGATTCCGTCGGTATTGGAAACCCGCAGACGGATGACGACATCGGGAAATTTGCGTTTGAAAGCCCCCAGCAGCGAGGGCAGCATGTACTCGGCGATGGTGGTGCTGGCGCCGATAATCACCACCCCCGATACCTCGCCGGTGAGCTCGCGTATCTCACCCTCCATTCGCGAATAGAGCTCGAATATCTGCTTGGCGTAATGATAAACCCGATCGCCGGCCTCGGTGAGATTGATGCGGTTGTGGGTGCGATCGAAGAGCCGCGTATTGAATTGCTCCTCCAGCTGACGCACCTGGAAGGTCACGGCCGGCTGCGTCATATGCAACGCCTCGGCAGCCTTGGTGAAACTCAGATGCCTGGCTACCGAGTAGAAGACCTGCAATCGTCGATCCGACATGGGTCACCCTGGTCGCGGAATTCACGGCAGCGTCGGCGGTCGTCGGGCGTCTGCAGACACGGCGACACCGGGTTCCGGGAGTTCGCTATTATGTGCGAAATTCGGCTGTACCGAAAACCACAGAAAAGGAGAGTCTGCCGCTCATGAGCTGGTGGGGGAAATTATTGGGCGGCGGCGTGGGTTTCGTGCTCGGCGGACCCCTGGGCGCCCTCATCGGCGCCGCCGTGGGTCACGGCTTCGACCAGGGTATCGCGAGCCTGGACGATCCGGCAGGCATCGGCGGAGACGGCGACGACCGCGAACGCACCCAGACGGCATTTTTCACCGCCACCTTCTCGGTCATGGGCCATATCGCCAAGGCCGACGGCCAGGTCAGCGCCAACGAGATCCGCGTCGCCAACTCGGTCATGGAGCAGATGCAGCTGTCCACGTCGCTGAAACGACTGGCCCAGCACCTGTTCACCGAAGGCAAGGAAGCAACCTTCCCTCTCGACGAGGTCATCGACCAGTTCCGGCGCGAATGCCGAAACAGTCGCAACCTGCACCGCATGTTCATGGAAATTCAGCTGCACGCCGCCTATGCCGACGGCGGCGTCGACGCCAATGAAAGGCGCATTCTCAGCAGCATCGCACACCGCCTGGGTTTCTCCACACTGCAACTGGAACAGATGGAGGCGATGGTGCAGGCCGGCCTCAACTACTGGCGTCATCAGAGAGCGTCGGCGGGCACCGGCTCCACATCACCGTCTCTGGAGGATGCCTACGCGATTCTCAACTCCACACCTCAGAGCACGGATCAGGAGCTCAAGTACTCCTACCGGCGTTTGATGAGTCAACACCACCCGGACAAGCTGGTGGCCCGCGGCCTGCCCGAGGAGATGACCCGGGTGGCCACGGAAAAGACCCAGGAGATCAAGGTCGCCTACGACCGCGTGCGCGAAGCGCGCGGGACCTAGACCGAAAAGGATGAACAGGGCCCGGGCCTTGGGTTAAAGTTCAGTCCCTGCCGATGCCAGAGATCCCGGCCATGCACGATCCACTGATTGCCCCTTCCATTCTGGCCGCGGACTTCGCCCGCCTCGGCGAAGAAGTCGATGCCGTGCTCGAGGCCGGGGCCGACATGGTCCATTTCGACGTCATGGACAATCACTATGTCCCCAACCTCAGTATCGGCCCGCTGGTGTGCTCGGCCCTGCGTGCACACGGCATCGAGGCACCCATCGATGTGCATCTCATGGTGAAGCCCGTGGATCGCATCATCCCGGATTTCGCGCAGGCCGGCGCCACCTATATCACCTTCCACCCGGAAGCCACGGAGCACCTGGACCGCACCCTGCAGCTGGTGCGCGAGTGCGGCTGCCAGCCGGGCCTGGTTTTCAATCCCGCCACGCCCCTGGACGCTCTCGCCCACGTCATGGACAAGATCGACATGCTGCTCATCATGTCCGTCAATCCCGGATTCGGCGGCCAGAGCTTTATTCCCGGTGCCTTGGAAAAGCTGCGCAGGGCGCGCACATTGATCGATGCCAGCGGGCGCGACATCCGCCTGGAGATCGACGGCGGCGTGAAGGTGGACAACATCGCCGAAATTGCCGCCGCCGGCGCCGACACCTTCGTGGCCGGATCCGCCATCTTCGGAGCCGAGGACTACCGCGTCACCATCGACGCCATGCGCGAAGCCATAGGCCGCGGCCGGCAAGCGTGACAACGCGCATTGCCATGCCTGAGCTGGTGCTGGTCGATCTGGACGGCACCCTGGTGGACACACTCCCGGACATGGCCTTTTGTGTCGACCGCATGCTGAGCCAGTGCGATCTACCGGCCGCCGGGCAAGCGCGCGTGGGCGAATGGATCGGCAACGGCATCGAGACGTTGGTGCGGCGCGCGCTGGCCGCAGGTCTGGGCCGGGAGGTGGACGACGAGAGCTTCGCGCGAGCATTGTCCCTGTTCACGGACTTGTACGAACAGAACACCAGCGAGCGCAGCCGCGTATACGACGGCGTACCGGCAGGGCTGGATTTCCTCCGGACAGCGGGTGTCGCGCTGGCGTGCGTGACCAACAAGGCCGGCACATTCACCACCAAGCTGCTCGCGGAGCTCGCACTGGACGGGTACTTCTCTCTGGTCGTCAGCGGCGACAGCCTGCCGCGCAAAAAGCCCGACCCCATGCCGCTTGTGCACGCCGCCCGGCATTTTTCCCTGGCGCCCGAGCATGCGGTGCTCATCGGCGATTCCGCCAACGACGTGAAAGCGGCCAGGGCCGCCGGTTTCGGTATCGTGTGCGTCACCTACGGATACAATCACGGCGACGACATTCGCTCCAGTAATCCCGACGCCCTCATCGACTCGCTGGCAGAGCTGCCGGAACTGTTCGTGCTCCCCGGGCAGGAGTCCGCCGCGGGCTGAATACCATGCTTCTGATGATCGACAACTACGACTCGTTCACCTACAACCTGGTGCAGTACCTGGGTGAGTTGGGGGAACGGGTGGCGGTGTATCGAAACGATTGCATCAGCGTCGCGGACATCGCCGCCATGGCGCCGCAACGCATCGTCATTTCACCCGGGCCCTGCACGCCCGACGAAGCCGGCATCTCGTTGGCGGTGGTGGAGCGATTCGCCGATCACATCCCCATACTCGGCGTGTGCCTGGGTCATCAATGCATCGCGCAGGCCTTCGGCGGGCGCATCGTTCATGGGCACACCACCATGCACGGCAAGACCTCCATGATTCGCCACCAGGGAGAGAGTATCTTCCGCCACCTGCCCTCGCCCTTCCAGGCGACTCGCTATCATTCGCTGATCGTCGCCGAAGACTCGCTGCCCCATTGCCTGACCATCACGGCCAGGGCACGCTCGGAAGACGGTATGGTGGATGAGATAATGGGTCTTCAGCACAACCATCTGAACGTTGCGGGCGTACAATTTCATCCGGAAGCGATACTGACCCGCCACGGGCACCGTCTGCTGAGTAACTTTCTCACGCCGGAGCTGAACCATCAGCACGGACCGGCGCGAGTCGCCTGACGAAACCGGGGAAGACCATGGACATTCAATCGGCCATTCGCGCCGTCACCGAGCATCGCGATCTCTCCGGCGAGGAAATGACCTCGGTGATGCGCGCCATCATGAGCGGAGAGACAACCGAGTCGCAGATCGGCGGCTTTCTCATCGGGCTGCGCATGAAGGGCGAGACTGTGGAAGAGATTGCCGCAGCGGCCACCGTCATGCGCGAGCTGGCAACGCCTGTGCAGGTGGACGTGGAGCATCTGGTGGACACCTGCGGCACCGGGGGCGACGGCAGCAGCACATTCAATATCTCCACCGCCAGTGCCCTGGTGGCTGCCGGCGCCGGCGCCAGGGTAGCGAAGCACGGCAATCGATCGGCATCCAGCAGTTCCGGCAGCGCCGACGTGCTCGAAGCCGCGGGCGTCAACCTGGACCTGACCCCTCAACAGATCGCACAGTGCATCCAGGAAGTCGGCGTCGGCTTCATGTTCGCGCCCAGGCACCACGGCGCCATGAAGCACGCCATCGGAGCGCGCAAGGAGATGGCGGTACGCACGATCTTCAATGTGCTCGGACCGTTGACCAATCCCGCCGGGGCACCCAACCAGGTGGTGGGAGTATTCAGCCGCGATCTGGTCGAACCCCTGGCCCGGGTGCTCGCGCAGCTTGGCAGCCGTCATGTGCTGGTGGTGCACTCCGCCGACGGGCTGGACGAGATCAGCATCGGCGCCGAAACCCACATGGCGGAATTCAGGGACGGACAGGTCCACACCCACAGCATCGATCCCGGACAATTCGGAATGACAACGGCGGATCTGTCGACACTGACCGTTTCATCGCCCCAGGAGAGCTTGGCGACAATCCGAACGGTACTCGACAATTCCGAAGGCCCGGCCCGGGACATCGTCGCGCTGAACGCCGGCGCCGCCATCTACGCCTCGGGTCTGGCCAGGGATCTGAAGGCCGGCGTCAACCTGGCTCTGGAATCCCTGTCCAGCGGCGCGGCCCGGGAACGATTGGCAAGGCTGGTCGCGCTCAGCAACAGCTTCTGATTTCTCCGCCCGCCCATGCCGCCTGATACCCCGGATATCCTCAAGAAAATTCTCGCCCGTAAGGCCGAGGAAATCACCGAGCGCAGCGCACGCGTGAGCATGCGCGAGCTCAGCGAGCGCGTAGCGGGCATGCCGCCGCCACGGCCGTTCGCAGACGCACTGCGAGCGCGCATGGACGAAGGCCGGGCCGGCGTCATCGCTGAAATAAAGCGTGCGTCCCCGAGCAAGGGCCTGCTGCGGGAAGACTTCGAGCCCGCCGTCATCGCCAGGGAGTACGAAGCCGGCGGCGCGGCGGCGCTTTCGGTGCTGACGGATGGGGATTTCTTCCAGGGCGCAGACGAGCATCTGGTGCAGGCGCGCGCGGCTTGCGCCTTGCCGGTGCTGCGCAAGGACTTCACCATCGATGCCTATCAGGTTTACGAAGCCCGCACTTTGGGCGCCGACTGCATCCTGTTGATCGTGGCGGCGCTGGGTGACGCGGCCATCAACGATCTGGCGGGACTGGCGGTGCATCTGGACATGGACGTGCTGGTGGAGGTCCACGATGCCGACGAGCTCGCGCGCGTGCTGCACCTGGATAGACTGATACTGGGCATCAACAGCCGCGATCTACGCACCTTTGCCACCAATCTCGACACCATCATCGATCTGCTGGCATCGATTCCGGATGACAGGTTAGTGGTCGCGGAGAGCGGGATTCACACGCCCCAGGACGTGGCACGCCTGCGCGACAATGGCGTCCACGGCTTTCTGGTAGGGGAAGAGTTCATGCGCGCACCGCATCCGGGCGAACGCCTGGCGGAGCTGTTCGGTCGTTGACGCTGTTGTTGGCGTTACCTGGCGCCGAATACGACGATGGTCTTGCCCGAGACGGAGATGAGGGTCTCTTCTTCCAGGTTCTTGAGCACCCGCCCCACCATCTCCCGTGAACACCCTGCGATGCGTCCCAGTTCCTGGCGGGTGATGCGGATCTGCATGCCGTCGGGGTGGGTCAATGCGTCCGGCTGCTTGCACAGATCAAGGAGCCCCCGCGCCACCCGGCCCGACACGTCCATGAACGCCAGATCGCCCACCTTGCGGCTGGTGTTGCGCAGCCGAAGCGCCATTTGCGCAAGCATGGCGTACAGAACTTCCGGCAGCTCCGCCGACAGGCTGCGCAATCGATCGTAGCTGATCTGAGCCACCTCGCACTGGTTGCGGGCGCGCACCCAGGCGCTGCGCTCGCGCTTCTCGTCGAACATGCCGATCTCACCGAAGAAGTCACCTTCGTTGAGATAAGCGAGCACGATCTCGTGGCCGTCGTCGTCCTCGATGAGTACCGACACCGAACCCTTGACCAGATAGTAGAGCTCGTCCGAATAGTCGCCGGCATTGATGATGACGGTCTTGGCCGGGAAGGTCCTGCGATGGCAATGCTCGAGAAACCGCGTGATGACGGATTGTCGGTCAAAGGTCTGATCTAGCGACATATTTTGCTCCGCAGGAGACAGGCGACTGGTAGTATTGTAAATCCTTCTAAGTGTATGCGAGGGTTGGGCGCCTGTCGACGCGATCTCCCGATGAAAGCGACAATCAAATGGCTCGATGGGGTCTCGTTCGAGGCCGAATCGGGCAGCGGTCACCGGCTGATTCTGGACGGCGCACCGGAGCACGGTGGGCGAAATGCCGGCCTGCGGCCCATGGAGGCGGTCCTCATCGGCGTGGGGAGCCTGCAGCGCCTTCGACGTGATATCCATCCTCAGGAAGGCCCGCCAGCCGGTCAGCGACTGCGTGGTGGAGCTCGAGGCCGAGCGCGCCGAGGATCCACCCAAGGTGTTCACTCGGGTGCGCATGCGCTTCGTGGTAACGGGCAAGGGGCTCGCGCCGGCCAAGGTGGAACGGGCGGTGGCCCTGTCGGCGGAAAAGTACTGCTCGGCCACGGCCATGCTGCGCCCAACGGTGGACATCCAACATGAGGTGGAAATCGTCGAGGGGTAGTCGTCAATCCACCTTGTAGGGATCCGCCGCGTCGCGTAGCCCGTCGCCGAGGAAGTTGAAGGCCAGCACCACGATGATGACCGGCACCACCGGCAGGATAAGCCAGGGGTAAAGGGCCACGGCGTTGATGTTCTGAGCCTCGGTGAGCAACACGCCCCAGCTGGTGACGGGGGGCCGCAACCCCAGGCCCAGGAAGCTCAGGGCGGTCTCGCCGAGGATCATCGACGGGATGGAAAGCGTCGCCGACGCGATCAAGTGACTCATGAAATTGGGCAGCAGGTGGCGGCCGATGACCCGCGCCGGCCGCGCCCCCATGAGCACCGCGGCGGTGGCGAAGTCTTCTTCGCGCAACGCCAGCAGCTTGGAGCGCACGGCCCGGGCAAGTCCGGTCCAGTCCACCAGGCCGAGGATCACCGTGATGCCCAGAAACACGCCGATGGGACTCCAGTTCACGGGCAGAGCGGCGGACAGGGCCATCCACAGGGGCAGTTCGGGAAAGGATCGGATGATCTCGATGAGCCGCTGCACGACGCTGTCCACCCAGCCGCCGTAATACCCGGCCAGCCCTCCCAGCACGATGCCGATGATGAAGCTGATGGCGATACCGATGAGTCCGACCGTGAGTGAGATACGCGCGCCATAGATGATGCGCGACAGAACATCACGGCCGAGACGATCGGTGCCGAGCAAAAACAGCGTGCCGCCCTCGGCCGGACACACGAAGTGAAAACTTCCAGGTATCACGCCCAGCCATTGGTAAGAGTCTCCCAGACAGAAAAATCGCAGCTTCTGTATCTCATCCGGGTTGTCCGTATAGACGCGGCGCAGATCTTCCAGGTCCAACTCGAAGTCGTACCCGTAGACGAAGGGACCCACGAAACGGCCCTGGTGAAAAAGGTGAATCGTCTGCGGGGGTGCGTGAATGAAATTGATGTGACGGTTGTGCAGTTCGTAGGGCGCCAGCATCTCGCTCACGAAGATGGACAGGTACATGGCCAGCAGCACCACGCCGCAAAACACCGCGAGTCGATGGCGCTTGAAACGCCACCACATCATGCGCCACTGGGACGCCAGGTAGTAACGTTCCTGCTCCCGGGTGAGAGCCTCGATGGAATAGGGATCGAAGGGCTCGCTGGAAACGAAATGGGCAAGCTGATCGCGATCACCGGAACTCATCGGCGCACCCCCCCCTCGAGCCGGATGCGCGGGTCCAGAGCGGCCAGGGCAAGATCCGAGAGAAACATTCCGACAACGGTCAGTGTCGCCAGGAACATCAGAAAGGAGCCCGCCAGGTACATGTCCTGGCTTTGCAGCGCCGCCAGCAACATCGGGCCGGTGGTGGGCAGCGACAGCACCACCGAGACGATGGCAGCGCCGGACACCACCTGGGGCAGCAGGCTGCCGATGTCGGCGATGAAGGGATTGAGCGCCATGCGCAGGGGATACTTCACCAATAGCTTGAACGGCGGCAATCCCTTGGCCCGGCCCGTGACCACATATTGCTTCTGCAGCTCGTCGAGCAGGTTGGCGCGCAAGCGGCGGATCATGCCGGCGGTGCCGGAGGTGCCGATGACCACCACCGGGATCCACAGATGCTCGAGAACGGACAGGAACTTCGCCCAGCTCATGGGTTGGTTGAGATACTGGGGATCCATCAGCCCTCCCACCGAGGTGCCGAAAACCACGTTGGCGAAATACAAAAGCACCAGGGCGAGCAGGAAGTTCGGCGTCGCGAGTCCCAGAAAACCGATCAACGTCAGGCTGTGGTCGCCCCAGCTGTACTGGTGGGTGGCCGAGTACACGCCGATAGGAAAAGCCACCACCCAGGTGAACAGGATGGTGGCGAAAGCCAGCAGAAAAGAGAGGAACAAGCGGTCACCCACCACCTGGGACACCGGCAGGTTGTATTCGAAGGAATAACCGAAGTCGCCCCGCAGCATGCCCCACAACCAGGTCGCATAGCGCTCCAGCGGCGGCTTGTCCAGGCCATACTCCTCGCGCAGAAACTGGATCTTTTCCGCGCTGACCCTTTCTCCCTGGGACTCCAGCTCGGTGATGTAGCTGGTCAAATAGTCGCCTTCGGGCAGCTGAATGATGATGAAGACCAGCGCGCTGATGACCAGCAGCGTTGGAATCATTACCAGGGTGCGGCGAACGAGGAATCGGAACATGGTGCAATCACCCTTGCGCGAGCAGCGAAGGTGCGGCGCGCACGTAATGACCGGACCCGAGACTCAACAGGTTAGGCTGCTCATGTTCGGTGACGCCGAAAGGCGCCGGCCAGGCGGACGGATCCGACACCTTGCCCTCCATGAGTGCGCTCAAGTCGAGCTTGCGCGCGGGATCCGGGCGCGGCACCGCCGACAGCAACGCCTTGGTATAGGGGTGCACGGGATCGCGGAACAGCGCTTCGCGGGGCGCCACCTCCACCAGGTAGCCGGCACACATCACGGCGATGCGATCCGCCATGTAGTCCACCACCGCCAGATTGTGGGAGATGAACAAGTAGGTGAGCCCGAGGCTCTCCTGCAGATCCTTGAGAAGATTCAGCACCTGGGCCTGCACCGAAACGTCCAGGGCGGATACCGGCTCGTCACAGATGATCAGCTCGGGATTGAGGGCCAGAGCCCGCGCGATACCGATGCGCTGGCGCTGCCCGCCGGAGAAGCTGTGGGGATAGCGGGACAGGAAACGGGGATCCAACCCCACGTGCTGCATCAACTCCTTGACCACGGACGCGCGTGCCTGGGCGTCGTGCTGTCCATGAATGATGAGGGGCTCGCTGATGATGTCGAACACCGTCATGCGCGGATTGAGCGAGCTCACCGGATCCTGAAAGATGTACTGAATCTTGCGGCGCATGGCCACCATCTGCGCGTCGCTGAGGGCCAGCAGCGAGTGCAAGCCCTGACCGTCGTCGTAACGAATGCTGCCGGCATCCGGATTCAGCGCTCGCAGGATGATCTTGCTGACCGTGGTCTTGCCGCAACCGCTCTCCCCCACCAGCCCCAGGCACTCGCCGCGCCGTACATCGAAGCTCACGTCGTCGAGGGCCTGGACGCCTGGCCCCCGGCCGGCGCCGAACAGGCCTGCGCCGCGAATCGCGAAACGCTTGCTGAGTCCCCGCACTTCCAGCATCACCTGTCCGTTTTCCGCCGAGGGCCGGTGGTGCGCTCTGCCGCCCAGGTGACCGCCGTCCACCCGCGCGACCTCACGCAGGGGCACGAGCCGCTCGCCGGGGGGCATGCCCACCCGGGGCACCGCACGCATCAATGCCCGCAGGTAAGGATGGCGCGGGTCGCGGAAAAGATCGTCGACGGTGCCGCTTTCCATGAGCTCACCATGGTAGATGACCACCACTTCCTCGGCCATATTCGCCACTACCCCGAGATCATGGGTGATCAGAAGCACCGCCATCTGCAGCTCGCTCTGAAGATCCTTGAGCAACTGCAGAATCTGTGCCTGGATGGTGACGTCCAGCGCCGTGGTGGGCTCGTCGGCGATCAGCAGCGCCGGTCGGCACACCAACGCCATGGCGATCATGGCCCGCTGGCGAAGTCCGCCGGAAAGCTCGAAGGGGTAGGTGTCGACGGCTTTTTTCGGATCCGGGAAGCCGACCCTGGCGAGCATTTCGCGGGTCAGGTCCAGCGCCATGCCGCGGTCCGCATCCTGATGCAGCAACACCGCTTCGGAGATCTGATCGCCCACCGTGTGCAACGGTGACAACGAGGTCATGGGTTCCTGGAAGATCATGGAAATGCGCCCACCGCGAATCGCGCGCATGGACGAACCAACCGGATCCAGAGCGGCAATATCCAACGGCGGCCCGGCACCGCCATGGTTGCCGACTCGTGTGTCGTTGAAGAGGATCTGCCCGCCGAGCTCGGCGGATCCCGGCAGCACACCCATGATGGCCTGGGAGATCACCGATTTCCCCGAACCCGACTCACCCACCAGGGCCACCGTGGAACCCGGACGGACGCGGAAGGAAACACCGCGCACAGCCCGGATCCTGCCTTGGGCGTGAAGACGAAAATCGATGCTGAGATCACGCACGTCGAGCAAATTGTTCGTCATCTCAGCCGTGCTCCTGGGGCCGGGGCTCGGCGTTCGTGGCGACGACGCGCTCGCCGAGTCCGAGCATCGCCAGGTTGCTCAGGGTGGACGGATCCAGATGCAGGCAAGCATCGTTGGCGGCCGCAGCCGCCTGGCGCACCACCTCGGTGAATCCGTCCAGCCGCGAGTCCACCCGCAACGTCCGGCGCCCGCTGCGCAGCTTGAGCTCCATCCAACCTCTGCGCCCGTCACGGCGCACGGAAAAGTACCCCAGTGTGAGCTTGCTCAGGCTGTCCCAGGCGAGCCGTTGGCCCAGGGGCCGAGCCCGGATATCCCCTTCGCTGACCAGGATTCGGGTCGTGTGCCTGTAGATCGCCTGCATCCCGAACAGCGCGAACAGAATCGCCAGAACAACCAACACCCCCGCCGCCAGCGGCGGCAGACAGGCGAGTATCAACGGCGTGACGGTGCACACCACACCGAGCACGGCGCGGCTGTAATCCGCCACCATGGCCCGCCAGGGGTACCGGTAGGTCATTGCGCCAGGCATGCTTCCTCGGGCTCGAGCCAGCGGGCTCCCGGATGGTGGTTGCAGTGCGCCAACAGGGAGTCGAGGAAGCGCCAGCAGTCATCATCGTGGTCGAGATGATGGCTGAGTATGCCAGTGGCCTCGTCCATGTCCGCGCGGCCCGCGCGCCGCGCTTCCAGGTGCAGGCGAATTTGATCGATGGTTCGGTCCTGGCCGCGAAACCGGCGGCCCCCTCGCCAATCGATGAGATCCGCATGGCAGTTGCTTTGCAGCAAGCCCGGGACGGCCTCTCGCTTGGCGCGCGGGGCGAAACAGGACAGGGCGCGAAAGCCAAGGGCCTGCAGTTGGGGAAACAGCCCCGGGGAGATGCGGTTCCAAGGGGGCACCATCACCGGTAACAGACGCCCGGGAAACAACTCCGCCAGGCTCCGCCAGCCTTTTTCCAGATCCGCGACGACACCCTCGGGTCGCCGTTTTCCTCCCAGTTCGATGGCACGTTCTCCTTCGCCCGCATGATTGCGGTGCGCATACCCGTGTTGGAATACCGCAACTCCCGGGTTGTGTTCAAGCCCGCTGGCCAACGCCTGCCCGGCGCGCGCCGGAATGACGGCCAGCGCCAACGGCACGGCGCGCACGCGCTGCAAGTCCAGCAATCGCTCCAGCGCCGGGCTCGTGGCCACGGCATCATCGTCGCGCCACCAGAGCGTGGCCACCTGCCCCCGTGCCTGCCACTGATCCAGCTCCGCCGACAATCGTTGCCATGCACTCATACTGGCGGCGATTCTCCTGGCGTGCCGCCGTCGTCGACCGCCAGCGACACGTTCGACCGTTCCACCCGCAGGCGGGGCGGCGCGCCGGCGACGCTGAAAAGCTGTGCGCATCGCCAATCCAGGCGCACCGGCGCCCGCGAGACCAGGTCCCAGCCGGTGGCAAGCGCGAGCGCCATTTGAATCACGCCCTTGTGGGTAACGGCAACCACCGGCTCGTCGGCTGCGCACAGGTCGGCGAGCCACGCCAGCAACCGAATCTGCAGCTCGCCGGGGCTCTCGCCCCCTGGCGGGCGGAACGCGAGCCCCCGGGCTTCGTTGTCGGCGAATGCTTCACCGTGACGCTGGCGCATTTCTTCTTTTGTCCAGCCTTCCCACTCCCCCCAGTGCAACTCTACCAGCCGCGGGTCGATTTTCAGATCCCGGGCACCGAGAAGCCTGGCGGTTTCCACCGCCCTGCTGAGTGGGCTCGCGACCCAACGAAACGCCGCGTACTCCACGGGAATACGGCGGGCGGCAATCTCCGCGCGTCCAGCTGCGCTGAGAGCAATGTCCTGGTGTCCCTGGATGCGGCCACAGGCGTTCCATGCAGTGCGCCCGTGGCGGATCAACAGCACCTGGCTCACGGCCAGCTGCCTGCAGCGAGACCGGTGAGGACCCGGTCCAGGGTGGCGCTGGCGGTGGCGATGTCGTGATGCTGGTGGGCCCTGAGCCGTGCCCGTGCGCCCAGGTCGGCCCGTTCTCGTGGCCCATCGAGCAGCTTTGCCACGGCCGCCGCGAACGCCTCCAGGTCGCCCCTGGGCACCAGCAGACCGGTGCAACCGTCCTCCACGATACCGGCGATGCCGGGGCCGTCACCGGTGACCACCGGCAAGCCCGCGGCCTGCGCCTCCAGCATGGCCATGCCGATGGGCTCGCGCACCCCCGGCCAGACGAACAAATCACACTGTGCCAGCAACACCCGCAACGGATGGGCGGCCAGCGCACCGGTGAACACCACCCGCCCGGGGGCGAAGCGCGCGAACAACGACTCCACCTGTGCGCGCAGGGGCCCGTCGCCGACAATAATAAGTCGCCAGGTCCGCCGTTCGAGCATCGTCAAAGCGTCGGCCAGCAGGCGATAGGAGTCACGCTTGTTGCCCGGGCGCATCATGGCGACGGCGATCAACCAGGTTTCGGTGGCGGGCAGATGGTAGCGCCGGGCGAGCACCTCTCTCGCCTCGTCTGCTGCAGGGGTCGACCGGGAAATCCGCCACCCGGATGAAGGGCTTGAGCGGCACCAGGCAGCGTGGATCCTTCAGCAGCGGCTTCACACAGGCCACATCGTCCGGATTCAGGTTGAACACCGCGCCGGCGGCAGCGATGGCCTCGGCGGCCGCCCCATGGCCCATGGCCCAGGGCCCGTTGGCCTGGCTGGGTGCGAAGGACGCTTCGGCAACCACGTAGGGAATATCCAGGGCCTTCGACACGGTGGGACCCAGCCAGTCCGGCGCCTTGTGATAGAGATGGTAGGTGAACCAGAGCTGCGGCCTCGCGCCAGCGGGCGAGGCCGCATAGCGGCGCAGCAGTCGCTCGGCCAGGCGCGCGCCGACATCCCGTATGCGTTCCTGACGGCGGCGATCACCGCCGCCGTCGCGGCTGCGAAATGGCGACGCCAGTGCCACCTCATGGCCGGCCGCGGACAGGGCCTGGACGAACAGGCGCGCAATCTGTCGGTCACCGGACTGGGTCGGGTGATGGGGCGCCTTCATGGGCGCATAGAAAGCGATCCTCACGGCGCTGCCGGTCCGGCAAGGCCGTTGAACCTGTCCTGTAGCCGGTCGATGCCATCGTCGAAACGGAACTCCCGGGCCACCCGTTGCTGACCGGCAGCACCCAGGCGCCCGCGCAGTCGCGGATCCCGGATCAACCGGGCCATTGCCCCGGCCAGCGCCCGTGGGTCACCGGCCTCGGTCAGCAGGCCGGTGGCGCCATCGTCCAGCAACTCGGGAATTGCCGAGATGCGCGTGGCCACGCAGGCCAGGCCCTGGCTCTGGGCTTCCATGAGCACGTTGGGCAGCCCATCGCGGTCGCCGTCCCTGGCGATGCAGCAGGACAGCACGAACATGTCGGCGTCGGCATAGCAGCCGCGCAACTCGTCCTGGGCAAGGGCGCCGCGCCAGCGGATGCGCCCGGCAATCCCCGAGCCGGCGGCCAGGCGTTTGAGCTTGGCCAGCAACGGTCCGCCGCCCACATGCTCGAAACGCCAGTTGAGCTCCGCCGGCAACAGCGCCAGGGCTGCCAGCAGATCGTGATAACCCTTTTTCTCCACCGCCCGCCCCACCGACAGGATGCGTACCGGTTGCTCTGGATCGGATCCGTCCCGCAGAGACCCGCCGCTATCCGTTGCCGGAAATCGTTGGGCGTCCAAGCCATGGTAGACGAGCTCGATGCGATCGGGCGTCGGCGCCAGCTCCTGCAGATGGCGCTGGTTTACAGCGGTGCAGGTTACCGCCCACTGGCAGGAGGCAAGCTTTTCACGTTTCTCCCAGGCGGGCGTGGTCCAGATGTCGCGGGCGTGGGCGGAGCAACTCCAGGGAAGATCCAGCAACATGCTCGCATAGCGGGTCACCGAGGCGGGTGTGTGCAGAAAATGGGCGTGCAAGTGCACCACGTCGGCACCGAGCTCGTGGGCGAGCACCAGCGCCTGGCCGAAACGGCGCACGCGATTGGGGGAAGGATCCCGTCGCAGATCCCCCAGCCATGTGTGCAGACAGGCGCGGTATCCAGGCCAACGGCGCACCCTGCGCCAGGCGCGCAATACCCGCCCCGGCGCACGATAGAGGTATTCGGGAAGGTAATGAGGGATGGCGCGAATTTCACCGTGCACCGGATGCCTCTTGGCATCGGTGGGCTGGCGCAGGGATACGATGCGTATCTCCAGGCCACGCTTTTCCAAGGGCCCGGATTTCGTTGGCGACAAAGGTTTCCGACAGACGTGGATAACCCTTGACGACGAAGACAATAGCGCCGGCCATGGCCCTGGCTTCAGTAAAAAGCCGTCAGAGCCGTTGCCCGCAACGCAGATGCGTGCGCCTGTGTCGCGCCGCCGCTTCTGTGCACGAGCGTTTTGCGAGCTAGTTCGAGCATGGTGGGACCGGGTTGACAACGCTGTCGGCAGACTAAATAGGTGCCCGCAATTATGCAACTGCGGGCCGGCTGGTGTGCGCCAAACCGGCTTCTCACGTACACTGCATCGGGTGATCTGTTGGGTGTGCGGAAATCCGGTCGCCGAGTTTCTTGCCTTCGGCATCCCACCGCGCCCCGGCCGGTGTCCCCACTGCGGCGCCAAGCCACGCAATCGGGCCGTGCACTGGTATCTTCGCCAGATGATACGCCCGAGACTGGTGGCGGCCTCGGAGGTACTCGAGGTGGGCGGTTCGCGCGTCGCCGTGCAACGGTTCAGCACCGAAGCCGTCATCGGCGGGGCTCGCTATACGGTCATCGACAGGAGACGGCTCGACTTTCACGCTCGTTTGGAGCCGCCCCATCGCTTCATTCCCATGGACGTGACGAATGCAGATTTTGCGGACGAGAGCTTCGACGTGATTCTGTGTAACCACACCCTGCCTTATATTCGCGACGACGGCAAAGCACTGTCCGAGATTTTCCGGTGCCTGAAGACCGACGGCCTCGCCATGCTCGATTCCAGCCACGAAGAAGACAGAACACGATCCGTCCACGAGTACCGCCGCCGGCACCCGCAACTGGGGGACGAGTATTTCGCAGAAAACGGCGACCAGTGGGTATATGGACAGGATTACGTGACACGCCTCGAGGCCGCGGGGTTCACGACGCGGATCGACGTGCTTTTCGCTGATCGGGACGCGGCGTTCAAACGCGAACACGGTCTGAAGGAACACCATGAGCTGATCGTCGCATTCAAGTCTCCCCGGGGGGAGGCACGATTTTCATTTCCCCCAGGCCAGGCGGGGCGGACCGGAAATGATTGAGCCGAATACACAACGCTCGTCGGCCATCCCGGTTCGGAAACTTCCCGCAAGGGTGCGCGACGTCATCTCGCGCGAGCAGGACGCGAGCGAAATCCTCATCGGCTGGGTTCAGCTCGGCATCGTGCTCACCTTCGCCGCGCTCTATTACCTTTCGCCGAAACAGCCCGGCGCCAACCCCATGATCTCTCCGGAGCCCTGGGTGCTGGCGGGTTATGTGCTTTTCACGCTGGTGCGGCTGCACCTCGCCTATCGGCGACGCTTGCCGAACTGGTTGCTGTACGTCTCGGTAGTCATGGACATGGCGTTGCTGCTGGCGTTGATTTGGACCTTCCATTTAAAGTACGACCAACCGGCATCCTTCTATCTCAAGGTGCCCACCCTGCTCTACGTGTTTATTTTTATTGCCCTGCGCGCGCTGCGCTTCGAAGTCCGCTACGTGCTCATCGCCGGTGGAGTAGCAGCGATTGGCTGGTTACTCATGGTCCTGTACGTGATCAAGGTCGATCCCGACAACCCGATGATCACGCGCGACTACGTGGAATACATGACCTCGAACAGTGTCCTGCTGGGTGCCGAGTTCGACAAAGTCATTTCGATTCTGATGGTCACGGTTATTCTTGCCGTCGCCATCGCGCGCGCGCGACGCTTGCTTGTCGAGTCCGTGGTGGAGAGCAGTACCGCCCGGGAGCTTTCGAAGTTCGTTCCCGACGAAGTCGCCAGACAGGCCAAGGCCGGCGAAGAGCGCATGCAGGCGGGCCAGGGGGAAGTGCGTGAAGCGACCATTCTGTTCACCGACATCGAGGGTTTCACGACCATCAGCGAGGCCATGACGCCGACGGATTTGATTGCCACGTTGAACGACTATTTTTCCGTGGTCACGAAGCCCATTGTCGATCATGGCGGCGTCATCAACCAATTCCAGGGTGATGCCATTCTGGCGACCTTCAACATTCCCGAGGTACTACCCGACCATGCCGCCCAGGCAGTACGGGCAGCGCTCGCCGTGCAAGCCGCGCTCCTCGATCGGGACTTCGGCGACGGCGTCGTCCTTCGTTCCCGGGTAGGCATCAACAGCGGTGAGATAATTGGTGGCCTGGTGGGTGCGGGTGACCGGCTCGGCTACACGGTGCACGGCGATGACGTCAATCTGGCGGCACGGCTCGAGCAGCTCAACAAAGAGTACGGAACACGAATCATCGTCTCGCAGCGCACGGTTGATCTGGCGGACCCGACGGAGTTCCGTTTCAAGCAACTCGGCACGACAAATGTACGTGGCCGCAAGACACCCGTCGTCATCTACACCGTGGACGAAGATCCGGAAAGCCGGAAGTAACTGCTCGAGGCGTGTCTGACCTTATATGCCGAGGTCAAGCGACACCCTGGTTGCGCAGATTTTCGAGATGGCGATTGATATTGCTGCGCGCCGTCTCCTCGATGCGTGAGCGAAAGAAATCGGTAAAGTAAAAATGCTCGCGACTTACCAACGATTCGAGAAAGGCGCGCTGCCCGGGAAAGAATTCCGCATCCGATAGCGCAGGCGCCTCCTGCCTCACGGCAACGCTGTCACGCACGAAATCATCCCACGGCAGCCCGAAGCTGGACAGATCGATGTCGAGCATGAATTTCTGATCGCCCGTCTTCGGCAAGCGCGGGGGGGCGGTCGCCATGATGAGATCGTAGACCCGGGTCTTGAATTCAGCGTCCATGGAATCATTCGCCAACTCGACGAAACGACGAGCGCTCTGCAACTCGTTGTCGTCGACGCTGACGTCGAAGATGAGATCGTGGAACCAGATCGCCATTTCCACCGCATCCGCGTCGTCGATTTCACCGGCGACGAAATCGAACTGGATCAGACAATGCTCGATGTGTCCGGGCGTATGGTAGAAGCGCCCGGGCGCGGAATAGCCATCATGCACCTCTTTGAAGACATCCTCGGCACCAACGCCCGTGCCTTTGCCGGCCTGACATCGATTCCACAGGGATGTAAATCGTCGCTTATCCACTCGCGTGCTCACCGGTCGCGCCCGTGCGCGTCACCTGAGAGTTTACCCCAAGGGCCGTCGCGACCGCCCGAAACCAGCCTCGAATCCGGTCGTTGAAGCCACGATTTGCGACCTGGTTCACGGGACCGTTCGAGCACGGGCCGGTCAGGTCCGCCCATGGGCCGCCCGGGAGCCGCGCCGCGCTCAACTGCCACCGATCTCCTGCAGCTTGTCCTGCAGCTCCTCGTACTGGCGATGAGCGAGTACCAGCTTACCGCTCAGCTGCCGCATGACATCCAGAGCCACCGGTGGATTCTCCGCCAGCAGCTTGAGGAACATGTCGCCGCTGATACGCAGCATCATCAACCGCCCCCTGGCGCGAATGGTGGCAGCGCGCGGCGAGTTCGTGAGCACCCCCAGTTCACCGAGCAGTTGATTCGCCCGCAGGGTGCCTACGACCACCTCACCGCCGCCGACGCCGGCCTCAGAGCTGGCCTTCGCCTTGGTCTTGGCGTAGATGTCCGCTTCGCCTTCCATTATGACGAATGCGCAGTCGGCGGCCTCGCCTTCATCGACGACTATGTCGCCATCTTCGTAGGTTTGCAGCTCGCTGGTAAATGCGAGTAGCTTGAGCTTGGACTGCTCGAGCTTTGAGAACAGCGGCACTTTGCTGAGTGCCTCCGTTTCCCGTTGGATGTCCACGTCCTTCTCTATATTTCTCTAGTGCCGGCGATTTCAGCCGGCCGAAACCAGCTCATGAAGCACCGAGCCAGGCCGGTCGAGTTCGGTAAACGGACCCTGCTCCAAAAACCTTCCCCGCTCCAGAATGACCGTTTGATCGAATTCTTTTCCAAGACTGGCACGGTGCACAAGCCAGATCAAGGCACGCCCCTGGAACTCCTCGAAGAGGTTGCGCATCACCGCCGATTGAGACGACCCATCGAGAATTGCCGTGGCCTCGTCCAACACCAACACGTCCGGGCGTTTGAGCACACTGCGCGCGATAGCGAGTTTCTGACGCTGGGCCGCCGTCAAGCGTGCGCCGCCGATGCCGATGGAATAGTCCAATCCGCGCTCCATTATCGGGTGGCGAAGATCGAGCTTCTCGACAACTTCCTCGATCAGCGCTCCAATGGTGACCGCGGCGCGCGGCTTCCCATAGGCGAGCCGCCCGAACAAGATATTGTCCTGTATTGAAATGGATTCGCTGTAGCGTTCGGCATCGAAGAAATCCACCTCCGGGGGTCCGTCACCGAATCCTTTGGCGAAAAGCCTGCGAGCCTTCAGCACACGCGCCTTGAGATCATCTGTCACCAGGCCCAGCCGATGCCTGGCGGGAATGAGTTTGAACGGCAGAGACAACAACAAACGCCGGTCGTTCTCTTCGAGATCCTCCAGAGGCTTATCGGCTGCACGTGCCAGCAAACTCTTGAACTCCGGAAGATCATCCGCGCTGATAAAACTGAATTGCTCGAACAGATGGCTGTCGGGCTCCACATCGGCGAACAAATCGACCATCACCGCGGCGATCTGTCGACCGATGTCGAGAAACGGTGAAACGAGTCCGGAGTCCTGCAACACCCTGCGCAGGTAAACATTGTCCGCGAGCTGATCGGTTGAAAGCGACGCGTCACGGGGAGTGCCGAACATGAGGTTCTCCGCCACCGTCATGTTGTCGTTGTACGTTTCGCCATCGAAAAGCTCGACGAGAGATCCGATCTCCGGATCCTCCAGGCGCGATTTCAGCGCCACTCGCGCTTCGAGTATGCGCGCCGCCAGCTCAGGCTTGGACTGCGGATCCAAAGTCCCCTGGAGCCCGAAGTGATAGATGTCATCGTCCATCTCGGCCACGGCGAGCACCTCCAGTGCACGCTCGGTCAAGGCAGCCGGATTCGCGACCCCGATGGCCTCGTAGTCGATCCAGTCAGCATTCAGATCCGCATCGCTGTTTGCCGCCAGGCGTGAATCGCGCAGCTTGCGCTCCACCATCGGACGCTGCTCCTCGTCGTACTCATGGGGTGTCACCGGGCGATGCATCAGACAGTAGTAGAGGTTCTCTCTGAGGGTTCCGGCGCGAAAACTGGGTTCCTGACCCACGTACGAGGTGCGCCGTCCGGTAACCGATTCCGGCGCAAGCGTCACGTCCACACCGTTGATGCTGACACTGCCGGCTCGAGGCTTGGAGACGCCGGTCACGATAGTGGCAAAGCGCTCTCTGCCGCTACCATGGCCACCGAGCAGAGCAACATGCTGAGGTAACGGCACCCGCATGGACAGATTACCGGCAAAAACGCCTTCGCCTTCCTCCTCTTCGGAAAGATCCAGATTCGCCGCCACCAGCTCTCCCAGCAGCGGCCGATCGTCAACCACGTCGCCGGACAAGATTTCCTCCGGCAGCATGCCCGCCGGTTGGAAGGTCTCGACCAGCAATTCGTATTTGACCCGAGCATCCGCCTGAATCTGGTAGTAGTTGAGCAGTTCTTTCCACGGGTCGGACAAGTCCTTGTAGGCGGCCAGCACGGCCACCAGCGCGCCGAAACTCAGCTCGCCGTTGATCACCAGGTAGCCACCGATGGAGTAAAAGAAGAAGGGTGTTATCTGAGCCAGGAAATTGTTGATGAACTTAATGAAAAATTTCAGCTTGTAAGTCTGGTAGCGGATGCCGTAAATCTCGCCAACCCGCTCGGAAAAATCGGCCAGCTCATATTGAGAGGTGTCGTGGGCGTGCACCTCGCGAATGCCGGTGACTACTTCGCCGATACGCTCGGAGAGCTTGCGCACCTTCACGATGCGTTCCTTTCGCAAAAGATTCACACGCCGCTGCAGCTTTGGAATGATGTAGGTCTGAATCGGGTACAGGGAAATGGCGGCAAACCCGAGTATCGGGTCCTGCATGAACATGAACGTCAGGATGGTCAGCAGCGTACCTCCCTGAAACGCCGGCAAAGCGAGGGAATCACCGATGAAACCGCCCAGCGGTTCGGTCTCGGCGGTAATCATGGAGACGATCTCTCCCTGAGAGGTCTTGCGAAACTGCGGCAATGGGAAGCGCAGGACGCGACCGAACAATAGATACCGGAGTCTGCGCAGCATGCGTTCACCGACCACGCCGCGATAAACGTTGATGAAATACTTGAAGCCGCCGTTGACGAACACCAGAGCCAGAAATATGCCGCACAACAGCAGCAGGAAAGGAATCTGCTCGAGCTCGTAGCCGAGTACCCGCTGCGGAAAATCGCGCCCCCCGATGGCCTGATTGATGATGGTCTTCGGCAGTTCCAGGGACATGTAGATAAAGGGAAATGCCAGCATCGTAAAAGTCAGCAGCAGGATCTGCTCTCTACGACTGTGCTTCAGCACAAAACGAAAAATGCTCGATTCCATAGCGGCTACCTTGCCTCAGGTGGTATTAAACGGAAGACCGGTGCGCACCGGGTAATTGTTCGGCCCTTTCTCGATTTTCCGGGTTCGTCGGCTACGAAGAAATACAGCTCAGATAGGCCTCTTCGAGGGTCTCGGCAGAATAAGTATCACGGCACTGTTGCGGCGACCCGACGAAACGCAGCTTGCCATCGTGCAGTATTCCCATACGGTCGCAAAGCTCATCCACATCGCTGAGCATGTGGGTGCTGATAAAGATGGTACGGCCCTGGTGTCGGCAGGCTTGGAGATGGCGCTTGACCAACAGTCTCGCCTTCGGATCCAGGCCGCTCATGGGCTCGTCCAGGACGAAGAGATCCTTGCCACTCAGAAAGCAGGCGACGAGGCCCAGCTTCTGCGCCATGCCCTTGGAGTACGCGCGCACCGACTTCGCCAGCGCGCCCGGATCGAGATCCAGCTTGCTGCACATATCGCGCCGTTCGTCTTCACCGCTGACGCAGCCGTGGAGCCGTCCCATGTAGTCGAGAAAATCCTGGCCGCTCAAATAATAGGGGGGAAGAAAGCGTTCCGGCAGAAAAGCCAGGTGCTCCCGGGCCCGGGTCTCCCGGTGACGGACACCGAATATTTCCAGGCTACCGGCATCGACGTTGGTGAAATCCAACAGACTTTTGATGCAGGTGGTTTTGCCGGCGCCGTTCATGCCCACCAGAGCGAAGAACTCGCCCTGCTGCACTTGCAGATCCATGCCATCCAGGACCTGCAGCCCGGCGTAGCGCTTGGCTACCTTGCAGATTCGGATGGCGATTTGCGTCGTGGTGTTTGCCGGTGACGGGGACATGGGGGGATCATCTGCCGATCTGTGGCTGCGAATGCCTATTATGGCAAGACGCGCGCCAGGGGACAGATTTCAAATCTGTCCCCCCTTGTAATACCGGCGTCAGAAAAGCAGCACCGCGTTACAATCCCGGGCCCCGGCGTTCACGTCCCAATCCAGGGCCCCATCGACGCATGCGGACTCGCGGCCACCCCAGAAATTCGTGCCGCCGAATACCGTGACTGCGCCGTCGTCCACGGTCGCCCGCACCTTGCCCTGATCGGCCTCGCCGTCGTCCAGCTTGGCGTCCAGCTCGCGCAGCAGGCCCACGGGTGCGCCGCGCCCGACCATGACGTGCCGGTGCATGCTGGCGGCGCCTTGGTAGTCCAGTGTGCGGCCGATGATGATCGGCCGCTGGAATACGTTGAAGGGGGTCAGGCCATTGTCCAGGGTGGGCTCGGTCGCCGGAGTCCCTCGGTAATCGCCACGGATAAACCCGGCCTTGGCCAGCTGCTCCCAGAAGGCGTTGGATTCCGTCCAGGGATCGCCGGGCGGTGTATCCAGGCGCCCGCTGTCGTCGCCGCCGTTGACCGTTTGGCCGATCGCATTTCCGGCATCCACCGCATTCCAGTCGCCCGCTACGTGACTGTAGCGATCCTGGAAAGCGAAGTATGCGGACTGGATGGAGGTGGTGGTCGCGGCGACGGTGCGCACGCGCGCACTCTGAACCATCTGCCAACCCTTGAGGATGCCACCGATGAGCAGGGAGATGACGACCAATACCAGGGCGGCCTCGATCAGGGTAAATCCTGACTGATGCGGGCCGAGATTCTTCCGTTTACTGATCGCGCTGGAAGCTGCCGCGCGCGCAGGCACAAGCGACACTGGCACGATTTCGGCCCGGACAAGCCAGCCGCGCCTGGGAAAAATGATGGAGTCAGTGGTCACCGACCCTGAAAGGCAACGATTCCGGGAAGTTCAGCGGCCGGCGAAGCGAGCGCTCGCCGGCCGCATATGCGGGATTAGTCAAAGCCACATCGGCTAGAACAGATACACCGTATTACAGTCCTGGGAGTCCACATTCACGTCCCAGAAGGCGCTGGTGCCCGTTCCGCTCGTGCAGGTCGCTTCGCCGGTGGCCCAGGAGGAGGCGCCCGGCGGCAGGGCTCCGGCGGTGGACACTGCGGAGCGCAGATTGCCGGTGGTGGGGACACTGTCGTCGAGCTTGGTGTCGAGCTCCCTGGCAATGTCCACCGGCGTGCCGCGACCGACAATCAGATGCAGACGCACCGACGGCGTGCCGCTGGTGACATCCATGTAATCGCTGGTACGCGCCATGATGATGGCCGAATTGAAGGGATTGAAGGGTGCGGCGCTGTTGGCGGTGGACGGTTCGTTACCGCTGCCTCCGTCGTAGGAGCCGTTGATGAAGCCTGCCCTCGACAGATGCTCCCAGAGCGCGTTCGGCTCCACCCAACTACCGCTGTTGTCCAGGCGCCCGTTGTTGTTGCCGCCGCTGTTGATGGCCCCGCCGATGGCCTGGCCCGCGGTGGTCACGTCCCAGTCACCCGGCACCCTGCGGTAGCGGTCGATGAAACCGAAGTAGGCCGCCTGGATGCCCGAGGTGCTGTCCGCCAGGTTGCGTACCCGGGCGCTGTTGATGAGTTCCTGGCCCTTGAGAATGCCGCCCAGCAGCAGGCCGATAATGACCAGCACGATGGCGATCTCAACCAGGGTGAATCCTTTTTGCCGTTGACTCATATCGAGTCCTCCCGAAAATGAAGCTGTTTGCACGTAGTTTGCTCGTATCGTCACGCCTGAATAGCTAGCAAATCACGTGCCAACTAATGGCGATGACGAGGGTCCCTGGGCCGAAGCACCCGATCGGCCTGCGGGACGATTCGCGGTCCTCGCGGATGCACATTTGGTCCACAAGCGTAGTCCATGGCCCGGCCCGGCGCAGAGCTTGCGACGGCAGTGGCCCCTTACTAGACTCTTGGCGTTCCCCTTGACCGCGAGACACACTTCCTATCGCTTCGCCCGATCAACATTCCGGGACGCCTGCCGCCGATGACCCCATAGACGCGGCTCCCGGGGCGAAACTCAGCTCGATCCTCGATTCGCTCCATCTGTCCTCCATAGGCGACCGTCTGGCCAAGGCCGTGCGCCGGCAATGGCTGCAGGTGGCGCTGGTTCTGACGGTCTTCGCGTTGTTCATCCTCAATGCCAGCGGTGTCTTCGAGGTGGTCTTCGACATCGCCGACGGCGCCCTGACCGCGCCCAGCATCATACGCACCCGGGAGTTCCTGGTGCTGATCGTCATCGGCATCGCCCTGTCCCTGCTGCTGCCCCTGTTGAGCCCGGTCAAGGCCTCCATGCTGACCTTCGTGGCCATGCTGCCGGTGTTGTTCATAGGCTACACCAGCACCGGCCAGCGGGCCCTGCTGCCCATGGAGTACTCGCTGCTCACCATATTGATGCTGTTCGTGGTTAACGTGCTCATCAGCTATTTCACAGAAACCACGAGAAAACAACAGCTTATAAACGCATTCGGGCAGTATGTGCCGGCCGAGCTGGCCAAGCGGATCAGCCAGGATCCGGGGCAATTCTCCCTGGAAGGCGACTCCCGCGAGCTCAGCATCATGTTCTGCGATGTGCACAATTTCTCCGCCATCTCCGAGCAGCTGGAGCCTAAGGAGCTGGCCGAGCTGCTGAACACGCTGTTCACGCCCCTCACGCGCATCCTCTACAAGCACCACGGCATCATCGACAAGTACATGGGCGACGCCATCATGGCCTTCTGGGGAGCGCCGCTGCCGGACACCCACCATGCCTCCAACGCGGTGGCCGCCGCATTCGAGATGCAGGAGGCGGTGCAGGAGCTCATGCCGGGCTTTCAGGAGCGCGGCTGGCCGCGCATCAAGGTGGGCATCGGCATCAATACCGGGGTGGTGAGCGTCGGCAACATGGGCTCGGAGTACCGGGTCGCCTATACGGTCATCGGCGATGCGGTGAATCTGGCCTCCCGCCTGCAGGAGCTCACGCGCATCTACAGCGCCCGCATCATCGTCGGTGAGACCACCCGCAGGGCCTGCACCATCGTCACTTACCGGGAGCTGGGGCTGGTGCAGGTGAAGGGTAAGAACGAGCTGGCGCGGATTTACGAGCCCTCCAACCCGGAAATGGACCCCCACAGCACCCTGGTGACCAAGCTGCACCGGCACAACGAGGCCCTGCACCATTATTACGACAGGGAATGGGAGGCCGCGGCCAAGATATTCAGGAAACTGAAGGAAGAACAGCCCCAGGACCCGCTGTATGACTACTATTTGACCCGTATCGCCGAGTTCAAGGACGATCCCCCGCCGCCGGAGTGGCAGGGGGAAATCCGCTTCACGGTCAAATAGGCCCCCTTTCAAAACCGCGAACCTGTCACAGTTTCGCCAGAGTGTCGAAATTTCGACAGATGAACGGGGGCGAATTAGTCTGCCGCCTGGCGCCGCTCCAGCTCTTCGAGCTTCTCCAGAAGAAATCGCTTCTCGTGCTCGGCCGTGACCCGGCCGCTGGAGAGCAGATAGCCGGCCATCACCTTAGCGGCCTCCAGCTCGCCCATCTCCTCCAGAATGACCACCGGCATGTCCCTGGCCCAATTGGGCACCTCCGGCCCCGTGGCGTGCTCAGACACGGCCCTGGCGTAGGTCAGTGCCAGGGGCAGGTCCTGGAAACGGTGCTTGGCGACGATGGCCCCATGGGCCAGCCACGGCCAACGACGGTTCGGGTCGTCGAAGAACTTCCGGTAGACGAAATCCAGCATGAATCGCTGCCTGTCGTCGTCCTGGACCATGGCGTAGACGCGGCTGGCCGCCAGCAGCGGATATTGGCCTTTTGGGTCCAGCTCCAGAATCCGCTCCAGCCAGCCCACCACCCGGGCGTAGTCCAGATTTCGAAAGGGAATGCTGACGCCGGGCTGGTTGTCGTGGGCCTGCAGCCACAGCATCAACAGCTTGGCCATGACGATGGGGTCACCCAGGGAGGACAGTCGCAGGGCGTCCAGACTGGGTGCCGCCGGCAGGTCGCTGGCGGCGGCCGCGGGGGCCGGGCGCGTGCCGTGCCAGGCAACCTGGGCCACCAGAGCCACGGCCAGCAGCACCAGCACCGGAAGCGGCACGAATTTGACGCTGCGGGCACGGGTCTGGGTTTGCCAGAATCTGAAGTGGCTCACAGGTTCTTCCGATAAAGGTCGAACAGGGCCGCACCGGCCAGCAGGGTCAGATAGATGAGGCTCTGCCCGGCAATGGGGATCACGTCCTGCCAGCCGCCGGTGTGGTAGACCAGCCACTCCGAAGATGTGAAGCGCGCGAGATCCGGCAGCAGGAAGGCGACGGCGTCGATGAAATGCTCGATGAGGCGTTGCGACCAGTTGTCCGAGCTGACGATGGGGTTGCGCGCCATCAGCTGCATGGCCTCGATGCTGCGCGACAGCAGGTAAAACGCCATGACCGCCGACAGCGCCAGGGTTATCTGGCTGAAGGTGAACAGGCACAACAGGCTCAAGGCGGTAATGATGAGCAGCTCGCAGGACAGGGAGAACACCCACAGGGCCACCTGCCCGGGCGGCGCGTTCACCAATAGCACCAGGCCGCAGACAACGGCGGTCATCACCGCCAGCACGGAGAAACCCAGCAGCTTGCCGAGAAAATAGTGGTAACGCGGGATCGGCAGGGACAGGACCAGCTCCAGGCCCTTGTCGTCGAACTCGCGCACCATGCTGGTGATGACGAACAGCGCGATGGTGAATACGGCACAGAAGCGCAGCACGGCCGCCAGCAGACTGGTCTGGAAGGTGGCGCTCTCGGTGATGGCGATTTCGGAAACGAACTGCGACAGCCCGAAGCCGATGACGACGAAGGCCACCACCAGCCACAGGAGACGATTACGCGTGGCCTCCAGAAAGGTATAGAAGGCAATGGCGAAAATCTTCGAATCGCGCATGTGGCTGGCCCCGGCGGCGGCTAATATACAATACGACACGGCGACGTGAGCGTGTCAAAAGATTCATTTTAGCCGCCCGAAAGCCCACCACCATGGCCCGCCTCGAATTTCTTCTCAACAAACGTTTCGAGCATCAGATCCTGGCGCTCATGCTCGCCAGCCTGCATCTCGCCCTGTGGTGGGATTTCGGCAGCGCCCTGTCACGCAGCCTGATCCTCGCGCACCTGGGCCTGTTCCTCATGTGGCAGCCCCTGTGGCGCCGGGAGCAGCGGCTCGACTGGAAGGGCAGCATCGTTTTCATCCTGGCGACCCTGACCTTTATCATCTGGATCGACTGGGGACTGATGACCTTCTGGCTGCTGCTGCTGACAGCCATCGTCGGCGGCCGGGTAACGGCGCGCCGGGGCAGCCGCTACGCCTACCTGCTGGCCCTCATCTTCCTGGTCTCGGAAATTCTCATCGCCTGCATCCCGGCGATCATCGACGTGCAATCCCTGAAAACCGAAGCCTGGAAGATGCTCGGCTACGGCTTGTTTCTCGTGCCGGCGGTGTTGTTCTTCGTGCCCGACCCGAAAGAACCCGTGGACACCACCAAGTCGGTGGACTTTCTCTACGGGCTGATGGTGTCGCTGCTCACCTGCATCCTCGCCATGGGCAGTCTCTTGAGCATGTACATCACCGGCGCCCAGTACCCGGTGGCGGTGATCCAGACGATTCTCGCCATTGCCCTGTTCCTGCTCGCCATCAGCTGGCTGTGGACGCCCCTGGCGGGCTTCAGCGGCCTGGGCCAGATGTGGGAACGTTACCTGCAGAACATCGGCACACCGTTCGAAGGCTGGCTGGCACGCCTGGCGGATCTGGCCGAGGGCAATCAAACGCCGGACCGCTTTCTCGAATTCGCCGTGGCCCAGCTGGTGGAGCTGCCCTGGGTGGCCGGCGCCGCCTGGAAGGATCCGGATTGCCAGGGTGAGAAGGGCCCGGTCACCACCCACCTGTTCCACTTCGTCGACGGCGACCTGACGATTACTGTCTATGCCAACCGCAGCATCGGCACGGCGCTGCGCCTGCACGGCCAGCTGCTGCTGCAGCTGGTGGCGCATTTTTACCGCGCCAAGCAACGCGAGGAACAGCTGACCCGCACCGCACGCCTGCAGGCCGTGTACGAAACCGGCGCGCGCATTACCCACGACATCAAGAACCTGCTGCAATCCCTGCAAACCACCACCGCCGCCATGCAGTCCGGCAAGGCAGGCGACGAAGCCGAATTGAGAGCGCTGATGGCGCGCCAGCTCCCCCACGTCAGCCAGCGCCTGCAGCTGGCCCTGGACAAGCTGCAGGCGCCGGAAAAGGAAGCCATGGTGAAGGGAAGCCTGAGTGAATGGTGGGAGTCGCTGCAGGCACGCAACATGGACGCCGACATCCGCTTCGAGGCGAATCTGGGCTCCGATCCCACGGTGCCGCGGGATCTGTTCGACAGCGTGGCCGAGAACCTGCTGGAAAACGCGCGCAGCAAACGCCTGAGCGAACCCGGCATCACCATCAGCGTGCACCTTGAGGCCCGCAACGGCGCCGCCCACCTGCGGGTTTCCGACGACGGCAGCTGCATCGATAGCGATACGGCGCGGATGTTGTTCAAGTCGCCCGTGAACTCGCGCAACGGGCTTGGTATCGGTCTCTACCAGGCGGCACGCCAGGCGCGCCAGTGGGGTTACGCCCTGACCCTCACGGTAAACCGACCCCACGATGTCGCTTTCGACCTGAAGCCCGTCTGATCCCCTGGGAGCGTGCTTGCTCGTGAACACTCCCGGGTATCGCAGGTTGGAATGTGCTTGCGAAGCCCAACGACCGAGCTCAGCTGACGGCCAAACTGCGTAGCGGCTTGGCCGTCAGCTACAGCGCCTTCAGGCGGATATCTGGCGATAGAGGTATTCGGGGGCAAAATCGGCACCATTCGGCCAAGTAAGAGTGTTCAGCTCGGGATCGACGCGAAACTCCTTGAACTGCTGTTCATCTCTAACGGCTTCAAATATCTCACCCCACAGTTCTTTCTCGAGGTCGATCTCCCCCTCTTTTCCGTCCTCGAATTTCAGCCAGACTCGGTATCCGGAAATGTGCTTCGCCTCGGTCAATTTTGGGATCATCGTACTATTCCAATGGGGCAATCTTCTTCAGCGGTTTCCGCCCCCTGTGCAAGCGCCCAGTCTCCGATTAACTCATCTGAGGGGGCAGATTTCAAATCTGTCCCCTTGAGCCCTCAGGGTGGCAGCGGCGCGACGATGCGAAGCTGATCGTTGAACTGCGCGCTATATCGATTACGCGCGT
>PVMK01162566.1_pt1 | contig 39810 bp, 40 predicted proteins | sample 1853481 | NCBI WGS metagenome assembly PVMK01 (sample SAMN08533507, study PRJNA380276) | Marine sediment metagenome, whole genome shotgun sequencing project.
ATGTCAAGCGGCGTTGGTGAGGGCGGGTTGTTGGGTGTCGGTGAGGAGGGTTCGGTAGACGACGTTGGCGAGTTTGCGTTTGAGGAGTCTGAGGGCTTCTCGTTTGGTTGATCCGGTTTCGAGGCGTCGTTTGATGAAGGCTTGGGCGTCGGGGTGGATACGGAGTTGGGTGATGGCGATACGGTGGAGCGCGGCGTTGGTTTGCCGGTTGCCGCCGCGGTTGAGGCGGAAACGTTCCTGGTTGGCTGACCACACCGGGATCGGGGCGACTCCGGCCCACATGGCGTAAGCGTCACGGGATTTGAACCGGGTGATGTCGGCGGCTTCGCCGACGAGCTTGGCGGCGCTGAGTGCTCCGCAGCCGGGGATCTCTAGTAGTGAGGGGACCAGTTGGGTCACCCGGTGCGTGATGTCACGTTCGAGCTGGTTCGCTTCTCGAGTCAACTCTCTGATCCTGGTGACTTCACGTCGTCCCAGGGTGGCCACCATTGAGGTATGGGTCCCAAGCAGCTGGTCGATGTGGTCGAGGGTCTTGTATCGGTTCAGTGAACCTGCGGGTCGTAGCCGGGTTCGAGTTCGTGGAGCCGCCACCGGAGACGGTTCTGGGCCGCGGTCCGGTCTTTGATCAGGCTTTCTCGGTAGTCGACCAACAGCCGCACCTCGCGGGAGGGGCCATCGAGTTGAGCCACCGGCAGATCCGGTTCCCGCAGCGCAGCTCGTGCCACGGCCAACGCGTCGATCGGGTCGGACTTGCCTCGGGTACGAGCCGAACGACGGGCACCGGCCATCAACTTGGGTGGTACCCGTACCGCGAGCTCCCCAGCCCTGAGTAGATCACTCTCGAGGCGACGAGACAACGTCCGGCAGTCCTCAATCGCCCACCGCCGCTGCGGCCACTTCGCCGCCCACTTCACCAACCGCAGATGCCCTTCCGGTGTCGCTGCGACCGTCATCGAGGCGATTTCGGCGCCGGCCTCATCAACCGCTACCACCGTGTGGCTCCGCTTGTGTGTATCCGTTCCCAGTACAACCATGACCCTGTCTCCTCCTTCGTGAGGGGTCCAAAGGACCGGTCGGTGGGCACGCCTCAGTACAGGCCGGGAGGTCAATCTCCTATCAAGCCACGCCGGCCGGTCCGGCGCGCCCGACGGGTGGCAAAACACACAACAAGCCACGCCAACGGTGGGCACCGATATGGAGAACCAACCCGCCAGGCGTCCCCAAAGCATGACACTGAGCCGATATGGGTGGGTTGGTGGCGCGCCGAAGTATCGGGTCGTTGGCCTCTATCGGCGTGGCCGTGGCGGTGCGACAGTGTCAACTGCACCTCACCGAAGGGTGCAGTGGTTCCTCGAGGTCTCTGGAGTACGCAATGGTTGCCACGACCACCCGGTTCACAGCCAAGACCCTGAACGCGCTTGTTGACCTGTTATTGGCCCGCCGAGTCGCGGTGGCTCGTTGTGCAGAGGCGTTGCGCAGCGAGACAGCCGATGCGCCAAGCCGGTGCGATATCAGCGATCTAGTGGATGATGAAGATCCGTCGGCGGATTCCAACCCGCTAACAGTCTTGATGCTTGCGCAGCGGGCCGAGGGGCGTCTCTGGGAGATCGAGGAGGCGCTGGGTCGGGTCGCCGACGGCACCTACGGGTACTGCAGTTCGTGTGGTTGCGGTATCCCGCTGGTCCGGCTGCGGGCATTGCCGGCCACTGCGAGTTGTGTCGAATGCAGCCACCGGTCATCCCAACGGATCGGCGACCTCATCGACCCCGAGTATCTGAGATCCAGACAGATCAGGGGCCGATCTCTCGCTGGATGTGGCACAACGGTTGCGGGGGCGGGAGCTCAATGAGTCATGCGGTGCGGTAGACGCTTCAAGCACACCTACCAGCAGAATCACCCGGGCGCTCCCGGGTAGCGCATATTGAATCTGCCGATATGCGCTACCTCAGGCGCACATGTCGCAGCCGTCTTGGTTGATGAACCGCTCCTCGATGCCTCGGTCACCACTTGGGGAGCTTTCACCGACCTCGCAGCCGCCGCCGACGCCGCTGGCTAGCACCCACGAGGTCACGACCCCTCTCGAAGCTCGTACGCAATCAGACCTCAGTCGTAGCCCACGAAATCGGCGCCGGGCGCGATATGCGGGTACTGCGCTGCGCTTTGTGCCAGCTCGATCAACGGTGCTGCGGCCAAGCCGATCACCCAGGCATAGGTGAGCTCGGCATCCATCAGGTCGATTTGCTCGTGGGGGTCGTTGATCAGGTTCATCACCATCGGGACCTGCCGCTTGATGTACGGCGCCGTCCACGAGTCCTCCTCGGTGTAGCGAAAGTGCACTTTGAAGGTCTTCCATTTCGCCGAGATGATCTCGGCGTCGACACCCATGTAGAGGTAGTAGTCACGCCCGGAGGTTTCTGCCTGGCCCTGCATGAAGGCCGACATGTCCATCCCATCGATCGGCCGGTCGGTCGGAACCCGGTCCGACTCACCGACGAGTCCCGCCAGGGTTGGGTACCAGTCGAGGGCGGCGACGATCTCGTCGGTGACCACACCCGCAGGGACTCTCCCCGGCCAGCGAATCATGGCGGGCGTGCGGTATGAGCCTTCCCAACCGCCCCCGAAGACGCCGCGCCAATAACCGCCGGATCCAAAGGACTCACCCTTGGTGGCGCCACTGCCGTTGTCGCTAGCCCAGACGACGATGGTGTCGTCGGCGATACCGAGCTCGTCGAGGGTGTCCAGGATCTGACCGGCTCGATGGTCGAGCTCGGCCATGTTCTTCGGACCCGCATGCGGGCTGTCCGTCGCATCCTCGAAATCCGGGTGAGCAATCATCGGCGGGTGCATGTTGGTGAACCCGACATACGCATAGAACGGCGTGCCTTCCGCGTGGTTGCGGCGGATGAAGTCGATCGTCTTGTCGGTGATCTTCTCGTCCATGAAAGGCCGCGTCTTCAAGTTGAAGTCGTCGACCTCCTCGTGGGGCTCGCCCTTGACGGCTTGCTTGATCTTTGGACGGGGCAAGTAGTCCGGATACATCGGATGCGCAGTCCAGCCGGCCTCATCGGAGGACTCGCTGATGCCCCACCACTCGTCGAAACCCTGGGCGGTCGGGATCCTGTCGGGGGTCCTGCCAAGGTGCCACTTGCCGAACATCCCAGTGGCGTACCCCGCATCGGAGAACAGATCCCCCGTCGTGTACTCCCAAGGGGAGAGCCCGTAGGGAGCCGAACCACCAAGCGGAACCGTGAACGTTCCGGAGCGCACCGGCATGCGACCCGTCATCAGCGCGCTACGGGTGGGAGTGCACTGCGCCTCGGTGTTGAAGTTCGTGAAACGGATCCCCTCCGACGCCAACTGGTCGAGGCGGGGAGTGGGATTGAGGCTCCCGTAGCAACTCAGGTCACCCCAGCCGACGTTGTCAGCAAGCATGAACACGACGTTCGGTTGGTCAGCCATTGTGTGTGCCCCCTTCTGCCATCTTGATGTCTTCCTCCATTACTTCTTCGGCTTCTGCCAACGGGTCCTCCTGGTTCCTGCCCATCCAGGTGCCGATCGGCGCCGCGACGACGATCTGCATGAAGATGATGGCGGTGACCGCACCAAGGATCGCCGGATCGTTGCCGAACGCGATCGCCACGGCCGCAAACGCCGGGCCGGCGTTGCTGCCCGGCATGATCAACGCCGTGGCCCCTCTCGTCGGATAGCCGCCCACGGAGACGAAATAGCCAATCACGATCATGACCACCGTGAAGACGGCACCGGCCAGGATGGTCCGGCTCCCGATGAGGTCGATGATCATCTGCCAGCTCGACAGCAGCGCCAACACCACCACGGCCAGGAAGGACGGGCCGATAATCTTTCCGGCGAACACATTCCACTCGAGGGCCCTCTTCTCGTTCCAATGCCGGATCAGGAGCCCCACCGCAAACGGAAGAACCTGCAGGAACACGATGGTCATGAGGAGATCACCAACGGGCAGCGACACCCCCTCGCCGACGTCGGCCGCTTCGAGAATGAAGCTGGCGGTCGGCGCAAACGTGAACGATGCCACAACCGCCAGCAGGACCTGGAAGGTCGCCCCGGTAGTGACGTCTGCCTTGGCACCCATGACGAATTTGACACCGAGCGGAGCGCCGGGAACCACCGCAAGGAGCACCATGGCGATATAGGATGCCGCGGCCAGATTGAACAACTCGGCAATACCCCACCCCACGAGCGGACGAATCACCAGGCCAGTCACAAGCACCAACACCACCAGCCCCACCCGACTCAGCACCGCACCCAAGTTGGCGAACGTCGTCGTGAACCCAGCCGACACCATCGTCGCCACGATCATCACCACCAAGGCGATGTTGAACAACGCCCCAATCAGCTCCGGGGCATCCATTGCAGCCTCCTCGTCCTCAGGCGAACCCTGCCGCGCCGTATCAGCCACGACACCAACAGACTCTATCCAGTGGGACTAGAGCACAAAGCCACAATCACCAAACCGACAGGCGTCTCGGATGGCGAAAGCAGCTAGCGCATAACCGGTGCGGTCTCAGGGGGTCATTGCAACGCTTCGGCGAGTTTCTCCGATGGTGTCATCCAGTTGAGGGTTTGTCGAGGCCGTCCGTTGAGTTGGTGGGCTGCAAAGTCGAGATCCTGTTGGGTGAGTGCTGCCATGTCGGTGCCTTTGGGGAAGTACTGGCGTAACAGCCCGTTGGTGTTCTCGTTCGAGCCTCGTTGCCACGGCGATTTCGGGTCACAGAAGTAGACCTGGATGCCGGTGTCGATGGTGAACTGGGCATGTTGGGCCATCTCCTTGCCCTGATCCCACGTCAAGGACTGCCACAGATGCTCGGGTAGCTGGTGCACGGTTTCAGCCAGGGCGGTACGAACCGCCTCAGCACTGTTTCCATCCGGCAGCGGGAACAGCATGACGTAGCGGGACCAGCGTTCCACCAGGGTCCCGATGGCGGTCTGTCTCTTGCCCATCAACAGGTCGCCTTCCCAATGACCCGGCACTGCCCGGTCCTCCACCTCAGCGGGTCGTTCTGAGATCATCACCGGGCCGACGATCTTTCCCTTCCCCGATGGAGGCTGAGTGCCTTTCGGTCTTCGATTGGTTCGGCGGGTGCGTAAATGCTGGGTGAGTTCCCGTTTCAGGCCACCACGGGCTTGGATGAACAACGTCAGATAGATCGTCTCGTGGCTCACCTGCATCTCCTCGATGCCAGGGTACGTGTGCTTTAACCAGCCCGAGATCTGCTGCGGGGACCACCGAACCGCCAGCTTGTCCTCCACCTCGCCACGCAACGCTGGGTTGGTAGCCAGTTTGCACACCTGGGGCCGGCGAGCCCGACCCCACGCCGCCCGGTCCGCTCGATGAGCCCGATACCGCAGCCGGCCGCCGTTACCAGCCACCTCCCGACTGATCGTCGAGGCAGCCCGACCCAGCCGGCTCGCGATGGTGCGTAACGACTCACCCGCAGCCACCCCACGCGAGATCTCCTCACGCTCCACAAGTGTCAAATGCCGCTCGGCTCGCCGACGCGGTACCGGACGCACCCCACCAGCATCCTCAAACACCCGCCGGATCGACGACCCATTCCTCCCCAACCGACGAGCTATCGACCGGGTCGGCTCACCCGCCTTCCGTCGCTCCCATACCTCGGCGATCTCCGCCTCCGTAAACCTTCTCGACACGCCACACCTCCCAACGAGAAACCACAACTCTCGCCGACGGTGTTGCGTTCACGACTTGAGGCGGCAGGCAATATGCGCTACCTGGACTGCGTGGGGGCAGTTGGGTCTGAGCCTCCTGGCGCCCGGAACGCGATTTCACGGTACATCACGCGCGTCGGAGTGAGTGCAGCTAACCCAGGTCGTCGACCCAGGCCGCGAAGCCTTCTGGCACGTCCGGGCCGCGCGCCTTGAACTGACCGGTGACCCGGGCTCCACGATCTTTCATGGCCTGTGCCATCTTGGGGAGCATCTTGCCGGCCGACGTCTTATAGGTGCAGAACACCGCGGCCGGCTTGCCCTCGAGCGAGAGCGTCTCGATGAAATCCATGGTTGCCTTGGTCGCGTGCTGGAGGATGAAGAACAGACCTTCGGTCCAACTGCCGACGCACACCGCCTCGGCACTGGACACGTCCGACGAATCGGCGGCCTGGACCGGCACAACGCTGCAGTCATGACCTTTGCTGGTGGCCAGCTCAGCCATCATCTCGGCGGCGGCTTTTGTTGTTCCAGTCCGACTGTCGTACACGATGGCTAGACGCATAAGATCCTCCCCGAGACGCTGACGGTGCTCAAGGACCACTCGGAAGCGCACGGACTCGTCCGTTGCTCGCATTGTAAGCGCCGCGCCCGGGTCCGACCCCTCTTCCCATGGGACCACTGACTCAGCGGGCAGTATGAGCGGCTCCCAGCCCCACCTCAGGTAGCGCATATGTGCCGATATGGGCGGGTTGTTCGGTGGGAGCACGCGGCCTGTCAAACAGCGGCTGGTTCGATGTTGCGGCATCGTCGCGGATTCTCGAAGCGTGATCGTGCGATGTCGCGTCTACGCTTCAACGCCATATTCGGCACGAATCTTGCGACGGCTGGAGGCCCTCCGCCATTGACGCCGAAATCAGGGGAACATCGTGACTCATGTCGTATTCGGGACAGGCCCCGTCGGACTAGCTCTCATCGAGCATCTGGCCGCGACCGGACAGAAGGTGACTGCGGTCAATCGTGGAGGCCATGCTGATGTGCCCGAGGGAGTCGACGTTTTGGCAGGCGATGCGTCCGACGCTGGGTTCACTACCGAGGCGGTTCGGGGGGCAGCAGTGGTGTACCAATGCCTTGCGCCGCCGTACACGAAATGGCCGGAGCTGTTCCCACCCCTTCAGGCTGCGGTAGCAGAAGGGGCGTCCGCCACGGGAGCCAAGCTGGTGTCCTTCGAGAACCTCTACCTTTATGGCCGGACCGGTGGAGCACCGCTCACAGAGGATCTTCCGTCCGCGGCCACTGGTCCCAAAGGACGAGTGAGGGCGCAGATGGCGAGAGACCTCCTTGACGCCCACCAGGCGGGCAAGCTCCGAGTTGCGATCGGTCGCGCTTCTGACTTCTTCGGACCTCGAGGGCTGGTGAGCCACATGGGCGAGCGCGTGTTCTATCCGGCTCTCGCAGGAAAGAACGTGCAAGTCCTCGGAGATCCAACCCAACCGCACACGTTTAGCTATCTGCCCGATATCGCTGCCGGTCTCGCCACCTTGGGCACCCGCGACGAGGCAGACGGCAGAGCGTGGCACCCTCCCCAATGCAGACACGCTCCCGACCGCCACGTTCGTCGACAGGGTCTACGAGGCCGCGGGGACTACGGGTAGGGCGTCGGCAATGCGGCCCGCTTTGCTGAATCTGGTCGCATTGTTCAACGGCAACGTGAGGGAACTCAAGGAGGTGCTGTTCGAGTTCGAAGAGCCCTTTGTGGTCGACTCCAGAGCCTTTGAATCAGCCTTCGATCAGTTCGCTACGCCTCTCGACACCGCCATCCCCACGACCGTCGAGTGGTTCCGGGCCAACCCGAAGTAGACGCATAGGCGGCACCATGCGTAGTCGCTGTCGGTAGCGCATATGTGCCGATATGCGCTAGCTGGGACCAGTCGCGGAGGCGGGCAAACGGTGTCCGGGCGTCTGCGGTATCGGCGGCCATCGTTGTCACGCCCGCTGCTGGCAACGTGTTGTTGCGGCGAGGTCCACGATCGCGGATCGCTGAGGCTTATCAACGTGGCTCTGAGCTGCCTATGAGCCAGATGGCCCCGGCTAGGAGCATGACCGCGATGGGTAGCCCTTCAGGCCTCCAGTACCGCGATTTCATAGTTGCAGTAGCCGGTCTCGTCGTCGCGGGCCGCAATGAGGCTGCCGTCGGCCTCGAAGATCCTGAACGCGACGGGTTGGCCCCGGAGCGAGTGCTGGTGGAGTCTTCCGTCGGCGCTGATCTCGTACTCCTGTCGAATTACCCGGTGGGGTGGCAGATTGATGGTCTGCACACCGCGAGCCAGCCGAGACCGTCATCGATAAAGCGAGGATGGCCGTTGCCACGATGATCGGAAGCCCGAAGAACGATGGCCTACTAGCCCGAGGCATTTACCCGTACCTCAGGCTCGACCCGCGGGTTGTATCCATGTTCATGCCCATCACGGCGGTGCGTTTGCTCACTCGACGAGGCGGATCGGGTTGCCGGTGATGTAGGCCGTCCACGTGGTGGTGTCGTGGACCTGAGTTCCGGTGTAGTCGTAGGCCACCCGGAACCAGCACTCGTCCCCAGTACACGTGTAGTCCTCGGGGATGGGGATGGCGACGCTGATCAGCTCGTTGTTGTACGAGCGTCTTCCCGGCGTGCTCTTCGCCTATCAGGGTGAGATAGAACTCGGTCAGGCCCAGGTCGACGTTGGTGTAGATCGACATGTCTCCCAGGCCGTAGATCTGCGGGGCCGGGCCAGAGGTGGTGCTGGTGCGCAGCGAGTATTTGTTGCTGGTCCACCAGTCGTCGTCGTGCTCGACCATCACCCGCAGCGGATAGATGCCTGGTCCGCGGTCGAAGTTGGACGCACAGGTCGTCTGGTCCACCGAAGACGCCATGCTGTCCCACAGCTGGCTCAACTCACCCGGGCTCAGCTCGCTGAACTGCGTCCAGGCGGGATTCCACCATGCAAAGTCGTCGGCCCTGCTGTTGCGAGCTTCGTACTTCACCACGCACAGCAACTCGTTGCCGTCGGTGGTATCGAGCGGAGTCACGTCCGGCCCGTACAGCATGAACCACATGGTGGCGTCGGGGTCTGGCCCGGATGTGCCCAAGTCGCCGGCGAACTCAAAGACGGTGTTTCCGTCGTAGAACGGACCGTCGAAGATTTCCACCGCCAGGCCGCTGGAGCCCACCTCCACTTCGATGCCGTAGAGGTAGCCACCGGTCGCCGCGGTCGTTCCCGGGCTGAGCGACGGTCGAGCCTCTGGATTGGCGGTGCACGACGGCCCGTAGCTTCCGGAGCCGAGACACAGCGCGGCGTAGCGGTCACCCCACGACTTGGGGCCGTACGTGCCCTTGATGCTCCCCCATAGACCCGGGTCGTAGCCGGTTTCCGGATCGGTGCCGAAACGCGATTCGGGACTGCCCAAAGCCAATGGCTGCACATACTCGGCGAGTGCGGTGCGCGAGATATCGACCGTCCCTAGTCCGAATACCTTCATGAAGAACGTGGGTACGCGCCGGGTCACGGTCGCCCGCAGTTGAGAGGCTTGGTCCACCGCGGTGGGATCGTCGACGAAGTCGAGGATCTCGATCTCATTGCCACTGATCGGATCGTGGACGAACCCGTTTTCGACCGCCGCCGAGGTGCCTTGCGTGTGTGCCTCGTCTCGCTGGTCCGGCTCGTACAAGACACCGGCAAGTGCAGCCGCGTCGGCGCCATGCTGGATCTCGATACTCTGCCAATACAGCCAACCCAAGTCGACGGCCATCGCCGCGGCCCCCAACAGGACGACGAGCATGACGGCCATCATCGGCAAGATGGCGCCTCGATCGTTGCCTATACGGGCGTCCCGACCCTGGTCGTTGATGGACGTGGGCACGTCGGACAACAAACCACCAGGACCGGGATCACCCGCGACGTTTGAGCAAATGGTGCTGGAGGCTCGCCGGGCAGCCACAGCGTTGATGTCTCGCCGCTCCCAACGGGTGCCCCAGGGCCGCCTAGTCACCTCACCGCCCCCAACGCATATGCCCACATCTCCACCTAAGTGCAGCTGTACCCTCTAATCGACGCTAACTGAGGTTTACTCAAGGAGGTTTCCAGGCGATGCGCTTCTCAGCTCTGGTCCTTCGGCGAACCCTGGGTACGAGTTGGCAGCCAATCGCGGCGACCTGCTGTAGGCAGCTGCGGCTCAGCCGGTGATCGTCAAGGCTGCGCCACGCGGGCTCGCTCGGGTCGGCTTTGTACGGCGAAGATCCACAGGGCCACCGATGCCTGCATGGCGATGAGTGCTCCAATGGTCAGCGGCCCGTACTCGTGGTCGCCGGCCGGCGGATCGACGTTGTACAGCGCGGATGCGACAAAACCGAAGAAGCCGACGAGCACTGCGACCGTCTGGCCCACAAGCAGCGCCCGCAGCGACCATGGCTCCAGATCATCCAAAGCGCCAGCCATGTAGGCCAGGGTGTAGCCCGCCTGGATCAGGAGTCCGACGCCAAGCGCCGCCACCACGAGCGGGGAGTCACCCGTCACCAGGAACAGCCCGAGCAGGGTGAGCCCCATCAGGCCATTGATGACCGAAAGCGTTGCCAGCACCGTCTTCATGTTGTCTTCTCCCACTATTGATCCGATCCAGCCGCGAGCAACGACCCTGCCTCCTCCGAGCACCCAACGCAGCGCAGAGGGTCCGTTCTCGATCTCTTCGAGCTCGGCGAGCAGGGCACGGGCCCAATCCCTCCGCGAGGGAGGAAGCAGGTACGTCATCAAGTGACCTCGCCGAGCAACGGTGTGACCCCAGTGCCGCAGTCTCACCCGGCATCTCCGACGGGTCGTGGAAAGGCGATGGCCCCACTGGGCTCGGCGACGGCGGCTGCCGCCCAGGCTCGCCCCGCCGTTGTCAGCCGATACATATGCCGAGGGGGTCGTCCCCCATCGGTCGGCTCCGTCCAACGAGTCTCGAGATGGCTCCGGTCTTCGAGCCGCATCAGGATGGGGTACAGGGTCCCGGAGGGAAGGCCCAATCGCTTGCTCAGGTCATAGCCGTAGAACCACTCACCAGGGGACTCCAGAAATGCGGAGAGCACCGTCGCGGTTTGTGTGGAAGGACGTCTACCTCGCATGCACTAACTCTACATATATAGAGTTCGAGGTCAAGCTGAGCAAGGATGGCCGACTTCCCCTGATCGGCCGTGTGCCCGACGCAGCATGCCCTACAGCGGGCATCCGTGGACGGCGCCGGCGGCCGGCACACCGCTTGCTGTCTACAGAGGACGAGACCAACCTGCTCTGTCCGCCGTTTCGTAGCCCCGACCGGGGCTTAGCCGTGTCGTCAACCGGGGCCGTGGGCGTGGCCGGCCTGCACGACGAAGCGGGTTCCCACGAGTGTTCGCTTGGCGTGGACGTTGAGATCGGCCGCCCAACGGAGCAGATTGCGTGGCACCAGGAACTCCACATCGTCGCGTCGTACCCGCTTATACGGGTCGAGGTTCTTGCCCCGGGTGTTGGTGTCGACCGACACCTCAGCCGGCTTTCCTCAGCCGACCGGTGTGATGAAGTCGAGGGCGATGCGACCGCCCTTCTTGCGGGCCAAATCCATTGCGTCATCGCTGATGTGTATCTGCATCGATACCACCATAGAACGGTGAACCGTTTCTCCCGACGGCCTTAGTTGGATAGCCGATAGGCCAGACTGCGTCTGTCACCAACCGAAAAGGGAGGAGCCGTTGGCGAGACTCGACGTGCTGTTCGATGGCTATGCCGGCGACGGGGTCGCCAGCACCGTGAGCTTGATCCGCGACGGCGACCTGGTTGCCGTCGTCGATCCGGGAATGGTGCCATCGCGCGCTGCGATCCTTGATCCGCTGGCCGCACACGGGGTGTTGGTCGAGGAAGTCACCGACATCATCATCTCGCACCATCACCCCGACCACACGATCAACATCGCCCTCTTTCCCGACGTGCGGATCCACGACCACTGGGCTATCTATCACCATGACCAGTGGATCCCACGCGCCGCAGAGGGCGTGGAGCTTTCCCCAGGCGTTCGCTTGCTGGAAACACCCGGCCACACCCCGCAGGACATCACCACCCTGGTGGACACAGACGATGGCGTGGCAGCACTGACCCACCTATGGGTGTTCGAGGGTGCCGGCGAAGATCGGCTCGCCACCGACCCCGATCTTCTCGAGCAGCACCGCGCCCGGGTGCTGGAGCTGGCCACGATCATCGTGCCGGGGCACGGGCCCCGGTATCGGGCCGGATAGGCCGGGCCTGGCGGCGGCAACGCGGCGCCGACCGTTCTACGATCAGCGCCGATGACTGTCCCCGACTTCACGCTTCCCGACCAGGCCGGTCACCCGTGGACCCTGTCCGAGCACCGGGATGCGGCAATGCTGGTGGTGTTCAATCGCGGAGACTGGTGACCGTACTGCGCCGGCCAGCTGGTCAGCTTGGCGTCACGACACCAGGAGTTCCTCGACGCCGGCGTCCGGATCGTTGCCATCTCGGTGGACTCCGTTGGTCAACAGGCATCGATCGTGGCAAGTCTCCAAATCCCGTTCCCACTGCTCTCCGATCCCGACCGCTCACTGGCCATCGAGCCCTTCGGAGTGGCCGATCCGAACGATCCACGCAACCTCGCCCGTCCCGCGATGATTGTGGTCGACAGCGCAGGTAACGAGCGTTTCCGGTTCGTGTCGCGTGACTACGCCGACCGGCTTCCCGAAGCCGATGTGCTCGAGGTGGTGCAGGGTCTCGGCCTCGGCCCAACAACCCAGTCGGCGCCGACGCCGGGCACCCCAGAGCCTGGAAAGAGGGCGATGCCGCTCGACGGTCTTCCGTTTTACCTGAGGGGAGCCCGTTTCGCGGTACAGGCCTTGGGCCTGAGACACAAGGACCTTGGCGAGGAGTTCAAAGAGGACGCCAAGGCGTACGTGGCCGAAATGGACCGCTATCTCGAAGCCGTCCGGGCACTCAGGAAACGTGTCGGCGGTGACTGACCTAGCCTGGTCGGAAGGAGCCGCGCGCAGCCGAACCTAGAATCCAGCAGGTCGTCCTCTCGGGACGGCAGCCAAGCCCACTGCTGTGGGGTCGGCTAAAAGGGAGGGTACCCATGGCAGACGATCTGAAAGCACATCCAGACGACGTCGTCGATCTGACCGACCTCGCTGCGTTGAAGGAAGAGAATGAGGCACTCCGGGCGCAACTCGAAGCGGAGCCGGTACGCCACCCGCTGTGGAGGAAAGTGCTTGCCGGCATCCTTGCCGTGCTGGCCGTCCTCACCTTGGTCGTTGCCGCCGATGCGTTGTGGTTGAAGACCACCCTCGAGGATGAGGATCAGTTTGTGGCGACCTTCGAAGGGCTTCCCCGACACGATGCCGTGGCCGAGGCCGTCTCGATACGGGTCGCCAGCGGCATCGTCGAGACACAAGAGGTACAGGCGTCCGTCGCCGACCGTCTGCCCGATGAGCTGAGCGTCCTGGCCGTCCCAATCACCGATTCGATCGAACAACTGATCGCCCGAGCCGCCAACGAGGTCATCCAATCCGATGCCGTCACCACCGCGTGGACGGTGGCTCTGCGGGGTACCCACACCGCGGTAAGCGCCGTCCTCACCGGCAACGACCGGGCGTTGGAAAGCGAAGATGGGCAGATTGCCATCAACCTCGATGAGATCGCCACCGTGGTTGTGGGACGGGTTGAGGCTCGCGGGGTCGATCTGCCGGATATCGAACTCGAATTGGGCTCGCTCGTCATCTATGAGAGCGATGACCTTGCGGCCGCCCAAGCGGTGGCCCAGGGGATCAGCACCGTCGGTTGGGTCCTCCCCGTGGTGGCGCTACTCCTGATCGCCGCCGCGATATGGGTTGCCACCGATCGGCGTCGCATGGTGGCTTTCTTGGGCTTCGGAGTGGCGATTGCCCTGTTGATCCAACTGGCGACGAACCGGGTGACCCAGAACGCCGTACTCGGAGGGGTCGAAGACGACCTATCGCGAGAGGCCGGCGGCGCCGTCTGGGATGCGGCAATCGGCAGGCTGATTTCTGGAACGTGGGCGTTGTTGGTGATCGCGCTCATCGTTGGTTTCGTCGCATGGCTGGCAGGCCCATCGACGCGTGCGCAGCGACTGAGGTCGTGGGGGGCGAAAACGATCGACGGGTGGAGGCGACCTGCAGAGGAGGAGCCGAGCGGGTTCACGACGTTCCTTGCCGAGTGGAAGCGCACGATTCAGGTGGTCGTGGTAACCCTCGGACTGTTGTTCGTGCTTCTCGGGCCCACTCCAAGCGGTCTCCTCGTGATCGCCACCCTCGCCGTCGTGCTTGGCATCGTCGTGCTCGTGGAGGTGATGGCCGGGCCCACCCGGTCGCCGGCGCCCAATCCCGAGGACGCCGAGGTCTAGCCGCGGTCAGGCGTGTTGAGGGCGCGGTCGAGGTCGCGCCACAGATCCTCCGCAGCTTCGATGCCGACGCTGAGACGCAGCATCGATTCGGGCACGTGTTCCTGCCCGGGGTTGGCGGCTCGTCGTTCCATAGTCGAGTCGACGGCTCCGAGACTGGTGGCGTGGCGGATGAGCCGGGTGGTTTGGCACACGCCGTCGGCAGCGTCGGCGCCACCAGCGACGTCGAACGAGATGATGGTGCCGTAGCCCCCGAGTTGTGCTGCAGCTATTTCGTGGGTGGGGTGACTGGGCAGACCCGGATAGCGGACCAGGTCTACGCCGCCGTGCTCCTCGAGCCGTTGGGCCAGGATCGCCGCAGTGGCCTGGGCCTGGGCGAGTCGAAGTGCCATCGTGCGTGCGCCCCGCAGCGCAAGGTAAGTCTCCAAGGCCCCGGGCGTTGCCCCGGCGAGCATGCGTGTCTTCTGGAGGCGGCCGAGCAGCTCCTCGTTTCGCGTTGTCACAACCCCGGTCAGCAGATCTGAGTGGCCACCGATGAACTTCGTTGCCGACTGCATCGAAACGTCGGCGCCCAACTCGAGCGGCTGCTGGTTCAATGGCGTAGCGAAGGTGTTGTCCACGCCCAGGATCGAGCCCGGCTTTCGAGGAGCGGCACAGATCGCCTCGAGATCGGCGACGGTGAGCATCGGGTTCGACGGAGATTCCAGCCAGATCAGGTCGGCGCGACCGGCGGCATCGATCCAGGCGGCGGTGTCATCGACCTCTAGGTGGATCACATCCCACAGACCGCGCTCGGCGCCATCGGCCGCAAGTCCGAGGACTCCCTGGTAGCAATCTTGTGGCATCGCAATCGTCGCACCCGCAGGGACTAGCTGGAAGAGAGCTGCGACGGCGGCCATACCGGAAGAGAACGCCACGGATCGACCACCCTCGAGCCCGCCGACCAGCGCCTCCAGCGCTTCCCAGGTCGGTGTCCCGTTGTCGCGCGCATATCCGCGGAGATCACCGAGCAGGAAGTTCGACGCCGGGACCAGCGGCGTGTTGAGCGGATCGCCCGGCTCAGACGGCCTCCCCGCGGCAACCAACCAAGACTTGGCATCGAGATGCTCTCCGTCGAGCTTCATGGGCTCCTCGCATCGGCTCAGTCCTGGTAGCGAGCTTAGGAAGTGCACCACCCTCGGCGCGGCTGGCGGGTTGATAGAGGGTCCCACCGATCATCCGGAAGTGATCGGTGGCTCTCGGTGCGTTTCTGCTTGCGGTGTTGGACAATCCTCGTTGCTGGTCGTCTACCCATTCCGCTTCTCGGCAAAGGTGATCGGGGCGTTGCCGCATTCGGCGGTGGTGACCTCGTATACGCCGGGTGGCAGCCCGCGGAGTGGACGTTCGGCTCTCCTACAGCGTGGCAGCCAGATCGGCGACCATCTGTGACGCGTTGCCCTCGAGTGGGTCGCCGTGGCCGAAGTACACCGAGTCGAAGGAAAGAGCAGCGAGTTTCTTGATCGACTCTGCGGCCTGGGCCATATCGCTGGTGAACCGCGGGTTGGCACCGCCAACGCCGCCCTCGGAGCCGGCTACACCACTGCCGGCGCCGTTGATGGCGTCACCGACAATGACGACACCGGCAACCGGATCGAGGACGGTGATCGATCCAGGGGTGTGGCCTGGTGTCTCGATGATCGAAAGGCCGAAGACCGTGTCCCCATCTCCGACAGGAGTCAACGGGCGGGGTGAGGCGATGGAGGGGATGTCCGCTTCCCCTGCATATCCAAACGCCTCGGAGGCATTGTCCATCACCGGTCCCAGGCTGCCGATGTGATCCGGATGCCGGTGAGTGAGGATCACGTTTCCCACGTCGTTCCAGCCGAGACCGACCTCGCTCAGCCCGGCTTCGATGTCTCCGGCGTTCCCAGGGTTACCGGTGTCGACGATGACGGCCTCCGTAGCGCGCACCAGAACGTAGGCAGAGACATTGCCGAGGTTGACCCTGGTCACGCTGACGCCGCCGGAAGCTTGAGCCTCGGCCTCGCTGGTGGTGGTTTCCTCGGAGGTCGTTGAGGTTGGGTCGGTACCGCTGGTGGGGGTGGGATCCCCCGAAGTAGTGGTCGAATCGCCGCTGCTGGTTGTGCACGCAGCGATCCCGGTGCCGAGGATGGCGATGGCGAACACGCCACGACCGAACTCGGTCACGAACGTTCGCCTCGTCACCCGGTGAATGTCGACGATGTTCATGTGCGCCAGCCAGGCTACCCCACCAAGCTGGTGCGGGTGTCCGGCCGGGTCGCTAGTCGAAGTCCAGCTGGCCCTCTACCAGCCATTCGGCCATCTTCTCGGGATCGCTCTGCCAGCCACGGCCCGAGAAACTCACCACCTGATCACGTTCCAGGGCTTCGGCGGCCGACTCCGGGGGCCAGATATCCTCGGCGGCGACCATCATCCGGGTCTTGATGTAGTCCTTGGTGACGTTGAACACCATGTCGTCGGTGGCGAGCACGAGTGGTCCGTCGTAGGTGGACTTGATTTGGTCCCGGATCTCGGGCGCGGTGTCCCAATCGTTGAAGAAGTGGTAGCCGACCGCCAGTTTCGGATTGGTCATGGAGAAGACCCGCCCACAGTCTTCCGGTGCAGTGTGGATCTTGGTCCCGACCATCACCGCTAGCTCGTGAGGGAATCCCTGCTTTTCCACCAACTGGTCGACCGTTACGAACGATTCGTGAACAAGCACATCGGCGTTCTGCCCGTACTCGATGAACCACTTGTTTGGGTGGGTATCGCCCGAGTACACGAACGACATCCCGTTCCAGTCGAGCCGGTACGATACCGGGCCGTCCAGGATGTGAATCGCAGGGAACGCGGTGATGGTGACCCCGTTTTCCTCGTACACCACGCCCGGCGTGGAGTAGTCGAACTCCTCGACGACGATTTCTCCAGCATCCGCCGGCAGCCCCCCCACCTTGCGGCTCTCGATGTCCCACTGGTAGGCCTCGCGGATCTTGTCGATGAAGTACCTGGTTCCTAGCTCCGGCCGGTCGCCGGACGGGCCCCACACGTAGAGCGGGATCTGGCGGGCTGCCACCCAGCCGCCGATCCACAAGGCGGGGATGTCGCCACAATGGTCGGAGTGGAGGTGGCTAAGAAACACCTTGTTGGCCCGGTTATACGACACCATGGTCGAGGCGAACCCGGCGATCGAACCGGTACCGATATCGAAGAAAAAGGTGTCGCCGTTGCCGAGCTCGACCAGCCAGGCTGCCGATGCCTGCGATGGGCGAAGGTTGGGCATGCCGGTGCCGAGGGCGGTGATGCGCATCTCGTCGTCGCCGAGGATCTCGGTCTTTGGGTAGTAGTGGTCCCGGTAGTCGTCGGGGTTGACGGGATGGGTTGCGGTCTCGATCTTGCGGTGGGTGATCTCTTTGTCTTCCACGGCCATGCCTCCTCTGTGACTCGCTCGGCGAATCTAGCGGTTGGGGTCGAGCCTTGTTTCGGCCGGAGTCAGCTGTTCATGCGTTGGCCGCCCGAAACACGGGCAGGCTTCGTTCGATCATGGTGGGGGTGCCGGTGAGCGAGATGCGGAAGTGGCCGGGCGACTCGCAGATGGTGCCGGGGAGGACCAGCACCTTGTGCTCGGCGAGGCGCTCGACGAAGGCCACGTCGTCCGGCTCCGGTGACCTGACCCAGAGGTAGAACGTCCCCTCTGGTGATTGCAGGCTGTAACCCATAGTGGTTAGCTCGTCGACGAACCAGTCTCGTTTCCGCTCCAACTCGACCAGGTCGATGGAGAGCCGTTCCAAGTCATCGATGGCGTACTGCATGAGGGCGCTGGGGAAGAGCCAGCCACCGGCGACCTGCGCCATGAAGATGGCATCGCGCAACGCTTCACGGTCGGTCATCGTCGGAGCCAATGCAAGCCAGCCGATCCGCTGTCCCGGTGTCAGCAGAACCTTGCCGTAGCTGTACGAGATGAGCGTTTGGGGGTAGTACTGCGCCGGGCTGGTGAAGCTGGCATCGCTGAACACGAGCCGCGAATACGGCTCATCGGAGAGCAGGTAGATCGGTGATCCGTACTTCTCCGAGGCGTCGGTGAGGATCTCGGCGAGGCGCTGCAGCGTCGCCGGCGGGTAGATGCGCCCGGTGGGGTTGTTTGGCGTGTTGACGATCACCATCCGGGTGCGCTCGGTGATCGCCGAAGCGATGGCGTTGAGGTCGAGGTCGTAATCGTCTTGGCGAACCGGCACCTTGATCGGTGTGGCGCCGACAGACATGATCATGGTTTCGTAGAAGAACCAGGGCGGGATGGAGTAGACGACCTCGTCACCGGGATCAACCAGCGCCGCCAGGGCGACGACGGTCGCTCCGAATGTCCCAGGGGTCACGGCGATGTCTTCGGGCTCGAACGGCTGGCCCCTCCAGGCTTCGAGGTGCTTGGCCACGGAGCGGCGTGGCTCGTCCTCGGATCCCTTGTAGGCATAGTGATCCTTGTCGAGAGGTGTGGCCGCATCGATGAGCGCCGAGGCAAAGCCGTCGATGGCTACCTCCTGGGGGTTGCCGATGGCTAAATCCGACACCTCCGGATCGTGGCGGTAACGGTCCCTGGTGTCGAAGAAGGCCAGCAAGGTTGCGTTCGCCTTGGCGATTTGTTGGATGCGTTTGGCCGGCACGATGTGCTTCCTACGGGTTGGTCTCGAATCTATCGTCCCCAGGAGCGGTGTAGAGCGATGCGGATGCCTTTCCCTCGCTACGCCGATTCCTCAACACGACGGCCCAGCTCCCCTGCGATCAGCACCAAGACGGCGGTCCGGAGCGCGGTCAACCGGTACATCGCTTGCCCTCCCGCATGTGCAGGTCCGGATAATCACAGGTAGAGGGCTGCTCCGGCCATCGCGCTGTCCCCGGTTGCGGCCGACGCACACCGCCCGGCATACTGAGCGATATGACCCCGACCGACTACCCCGAGCGAAGTCAAGCGACGACGGCCCTGGTCCTCGGCATCGTTGGCTTGTTCTTTACCGTCGTCGCGCCTTTCGCCTGGAAGTTCGGCCACGATGAGCTGAAGGCCATCGATGACGGGCGGCGATCACCTGACGGGCGTGGGATGGCGACGGCGGGACGCATCCTGGGGATCATTGGGACCGTGTTCTTGGCTGTGGGCGTCCTCGCGCTCATCTTGCTGGTGCCGGTGTTCGTCTCCACGACGTGACGCCATTGGGAGCCGCCGTAATAACCGGGGTCATGCATAGGATCTGACGCTTCGTCTGCCGGTTGGCAGCGAACACCGCCTTCGTTTGCGATCCATGCGCGTCTGCGGATTAGGCGTCCTGCTCATCTAACAACGAGCGGGAGGGCGCTGTAGACAGCGTCACACTGATTCCGATGGACGAAGCCACTTGGCCGAAGGGCTTATTCATTGCTACGTTCACGGCGACGAGCTCGGCGGAGACATGGCACTACATCACCGAATGTTGAACGTGTTGCTCCGCCGGATCTGGACCGGGCAATTCTCGGCGATCCCGTGCAGCCACCTCGACATGATCAACGACGTCGAACCTTCGTCGCACGTGTGCGACCAATGTGTGGCGCTGGGCGAGACCTGGCCAGAGTTACGGATGTGCATGATCTGTGGTCACGTTGGCTGCTGTGAGGACTCCAAATATCAGCACGCGCGGAGGCACTTTGAGGCGACCGGTCACCCCCTGATCATGCCCTACGGGATACGGGGGATGAACTGGATCTGGTGTTATGAAGATCGAGCGCTGCTCGACCCCGTCTGAACGCCCACGAGTGTTCACCGATCGGACGGGGGCTAGGTCGGAAGGCTGACCGCGAGGAGTTGCCAATCGTCTTCGTCCCCTAGACCGGTTTGCTGGGCGCGCCTATCGCTAGGGTTGCGACGCCTCCCACCCAAGAGACGGTCGGTGAACGGAGACCTGCAGACCTCTGAAACCTCCTCAGCCGGGGGTTGCGTTGTCCTCGCTGTGCTTTCGGCGGCGATGTTCGTCTATGTGATCGACACCACGCTGATGAACGTGTCAATCTCGGCGCTCGTAGAGGACCTCAATACAACCGTCGGTGAGGTGCAGACCGCCATCACGCAGCCGTGACAACTAGCTGAAACTGAGTATCGAGGTTGTGTCCGGTCGCTCGTCACCGGGTATGTGTTATCAGGCCCGCAACGATCTCGGCAAGCAGCGGGGCCGCTTGCCGATCGACGAACTCGATGAAGTCGGTGGCAGCGTCATCGTCCGCCGCGTCCGAGATGGCACGGATCACTACAAAAGGGACCCGGCGCTCGGCGCACACCTGGGCGACCGCGGCCCCTTCCATCTCCACCGCCAGCGCATCAGGGAACAGCGAGCGCAGTTCCGCCCGGTCGGCGTCGTTGTCGATGAACCGATCACCGGAGAGGATCAACCCGCGGTGCACGGTTGCTCCGGCCAGGGCCGCAGCCGCCACGGCGCGGTCTGTCCACCCCGCGTCGCCCGGGATCCGGTCGACCTGCAATGACGGGATGACGAAGCGGGGAAAGAGTGGGCTCGCATCGAAGTCGTGCTGCACCAGCTCATCGGCGATGACCACATCGCCGCGTGTCACGTCGGGATCGAGAGCACCGGCGACACCGGAGAACACGACGGCCTCGGCGTCGAATCGGTCGAGCATGCTGGTGACCGTCGATGCTGCCGCCACCTTGCCAAACCCTGAGATCGAGACGACGACCCCTTGGCCGCCCAGTCGGCCGGTGACGTAGTCGCGGCCGGTGGAATCTGCGGTGGCGCCGCCGAGCATTTCCTTTAACAAGCGCACTTCCGCTTCCATCGCACCAAGGATTCCGATCATCGGTGAGTTCGCGCCCACGTCCGTGACCGGATGGGTAATGGCGGCGACGGGAGTCGCAAGTCCCAGGTCCCAAGTCGAAACGAGTGAGCGGGTTTGTGATCCGCCACGTGCGTCAACTCACTTCTTCGGTTTCGGCTTCGGTTTGGGCTTGAGGGTCTTGGCGTATTCATGACTGCGCTTCATATACGGGGCGAGCGCCTCTGTGTCTTGCAGCAGCTCGTCTGGAACCGCTACCAGTTCCCTGGATGGTGGCCAAGACGGGTCGGCGCGGAACATCTCGGTGACATACTCCTCGATGAAGCTCTCGCGCTGCTCGTCGGGGAGTCGGATGCCGACGACGCCGTATTTCGAGATCATCGAGTACATGTTCCCGTTGATGGCGGTGTAGGCGGAGCCAAAGTTCGACTTCGAGTCGATATCCGCAGCTTCGAGCAGTCGCTCGTACAGCTCCAGCTTGTCGGGTGGGACACTCGTCTTCTTCTTGGTCGCCATGGTGATCCTCCCCTTGCTGGTGTCTCAACCCTACCGAGGCGACGAGCGCTCCCATCAGAGTTTTGATGGTCGGGAACCGATCCTGGGCTCGCCGTGTATGGCTCGCCAAACCGACGCCGTCAAGAGAGGTGAGGTGACCCTCCGCCTGCAAAGCGCGGCAGCGCAGCTCGTAGCTGGCTCCATGCAATAGCCTCTGGCCATGCGTCCTTCACCTGCGGCCGCCATCGTTGCCCTATCTCTCGTTGCCGCAGCCTGCGGCGGCGGGCGGAGCACACCGATCCCAGACGTCCCCGATTCGGTCGCCATCGCAGGGGCCGACCTCGCGCCGGCATGCCGGCTTTCCGTCGGGACCGAGCTCGGCGCCGGAGTGGTATCGGTCGGGGTAGATGTTCCTGCGGCCGCGGTGCTCGAAGTTGGTGACATCATCGTCGAGGCCGATGGGGTTGAGGTCGCCGTGTCGCTCGATCTGATCTCGGTCGTAGCGACCAAGCAGGTGGGCGACACTCTTCGCTTGGTCGTGGTCAGACAGGGGGAGGGCCCGCTGGAGGCAGAGTTCGAGGTCATCGAGCGCACCGATGGCTCCGGATCACCGATGATTGGGATCGAGGTGGAAACCGTAGCCGGGCTCAGGGACCTGCTGGCGGTGGATGCGTCCGCGATCGTCGACTCACCGCTCACCATCGTGGTTTCCATAGAGGGCAGGCTGTATGCGATGGACGCGCTTGCCGGAACGTGGCGCAACCTGGCCCTCGATGCCCCCAGCTCGGTGTGGGCGGCTTCGGCGGGGGGCATCTATGTTCTGGAAGAGGGCGAGCCCGACCGGATCGTCAACCTCGCCGAGCCCGGGTCTTCGATCGACTTCAGCGCTGAGGGCTGGGACCCGAGAGCCGTGATCGGGTCTCAGGCCGGTCTTGTGCTTGTACTCGCCAATCGGTCGTCTGATTCCGGGGTGGAAGCGGCGATCTTTGCCGTCGATCCGACGACTGGAGCCGTGGCCTGGGAATGGTCGGATATGGTCGCCGAGTCTTCTGACTCGCCGGTGTCGGTCTTCGCGTTGTCGGCGCCGTCCCACGAGCGCACCCTGGTGGGCACCGTTGAGTTCGACGACGATGAAGTGCCGAGCTACCTGCCCCAGCTGCTGATCGACAGGAATGGGTCGCAGGTCACGGTGGAACCTCCGGTCTCGTTCAGCGCTCGCGCTATCGAGTGGCACTCGAACGCCGAAATCGCCTACGCGAATTCGACGACCACCTCGGTCCTGTTATGGAATGTCGACACGGGGCGAGCTGAGGAATTGGCACTCCCCGCATCAACGTTTGATGCCCATTTCGTTGCCGTCGGTGACGGCAGCCACTTCCTCATGCTCACCAGCAGCGGAATGGACCTGATCGACAGCAGCGACAGCGGATCGTCGCGTTCGCTGGCCGTCGGATGTGTTGCCGAGCGGATCTCCCAGACCGGCTACGTGCTCGGCTAGACAAGAGCGGGAAGTAGCTCCGCCCGTGTCGGGAGAGGCGGTCGCTATTCGTGCGGCCTCAGTCGGCCTCGGCCGCCTCGCCGCTGACAGGCTCTACCTCGCCATTTCCCCTGGGACCTCTCGCCCCGTTCCCCGCGGGACCGCCGTTGCCGGAAGGGCCGTTGTCGCTCACCACTGAGCGCAGGTCGTCGAGGTCGGCAGCAGCGAATCCTTCCGGCTTGTGTGCCGTCCATGAGCCAGATTCGGACCCCATTACCTCGGCGACCTCCTCTCCCGAGATCGTCCGCTTCTCCTCGAGGACACGCGCCAGCCGTACCAGGTCTTCGCGATGCTCTTCGAGCAGTTCGTAAACCTCGTCGTATAGGGATTGGAGGCGCTTCTCGATGCGGTCCGACATCCGGCCGACCACCTTGTCGGTGGGGTCGGGGGTCTGCGTGATTATGTGCTCTGGTAGGCCGGCGAGCGATGTCAGCCCCGACCCCATACCGAACACGCCCTCCATGAGCGCGGTGAGGTTGGTCGCCGCCCTCAAGTCGCTGGAAACGCCGGACGAGCTGTCGCCCTCGAAAAACATCCGCTCGACGGCGAGTGAGGCGATCGACACCTTGACGTCGATCTCGAGCTCGGTTTGCCACTGGGTAACGCGATCCTCGATGTCGAGGGAAGCAACCATCCCAAGCGCGGTCGCTCGCTTCTCGATCGAGACCAGGTCGATCATGCGGTGTGACCGCAACAGATGTGCCGCCACCGCGTGGCCGGCCTCGTGGATCGCCACCGCGTGGCGTTCCCGTTCGATGTACTCGACGTCTTCGGGCGGCCCAAGCTCCTTCGTGGAACGGGCATGCCAGATGTCATCCCACTCCACGGTATCGCGGTCGTCGCGAATGGCGAGGATCAGGCCTTCGTTGACCAGGTCCTTCACCTTGGCTCCCGAGTAATAGGGCGTCATCGTGGCCAGACGGTCGATTTCCTCGTCGGTGAGGACGTTCTTCACCTTCTCCAAGTAGCCGCGGAAGGTCTCTTCACGGCCGATCTTGGAGGGGTATCCCACTTTGTAGATGCGGTCGATGCGACCGGGCCGGAGCAGCGCCTCGTCGAGGGCATCCGGCATATTGGTCGCCATCATCACCAGGATCCGGTACTTCGGCGGCGGCTTTGGCTTCATCCCGACGGCACGCCGTAGCTTGTTGGAGAGACCCCGCGGCTTTTTGAGCCCCGACATCTCGGTGAGCAACGCCTGCAACGTGCCCATACCGCCGCCGCCGCCGCCCGCACCCATGCCCATCATGATGTTGTCGTACCACCGCTTCGGTGGTGTCGGGGCAGCCGACTTGTCGAGGAGGTTCATCGAGTCCAGCACCTGGTAGCGGCTCTGGTTCGACAGATAGCCGAGGCCATTGCACTGCAGGCTATTGGCGCTTTCGAATTTGAACTGTCCCTGGCCGCCCCCCCCGATCGCGCCGCGGCTGCCGAGCGCATCTGCCTCGTCGAAGAACACGATCACACCACCGTGCTGGAGCGACAGTTTGCGCAGCTTGCGGAACAGCCGTTTCACTTTGAGGATGCCGATGCCCATGAACATCTGGATGAAGGCGCCGGGGTCGACGAAAACGAACGGCTTGCCGATCTCGCCGGAGATGGCCTCTGCTATGAGCGTCTTGCCGGTGCCGGGAGGGCCCCACAGGAGGATTCCGCCCGGGATGTAGCCACCCTTTGCCTCGATCTCGTCGGGGTTCTCCAGGAAGGCGACGTTCTCCTTGACCAGGTCGAGCACGTGGTCCTGGCCCCACACCGAATCGAAGCGGGTCTTGATGTCCTCGGGAAAGACGATATCGATCCCACCCTTGCTGAGGAACCAGAACATCAGGACGAACTGCCCCACCATCATGCTCATGATCATCATGAAATAGACGATGATGAAGGCGTACTGGCCAATCAGGCTGGGGATGGCGATCAGGCCGTCGATCGGGTTGGTGACCCCGTCGACAATGATCATCACCCCGGTGCCGATGACCATGAAAAACAGGAAGATCTTGAACAGCCTGGCCAAGCGGAAGCGGGTCCACTCGGTCATCATCCCCTGAAGCCCCCGCTCGATACCGCCGAACACGCTGTTCGACCACATGTGGTTGTAGCCGGCCGACCTCTCCGAGATGTAGTAGTGGAACTGACGGAGGACTTCGAGACCCATCAGCACGACGAGGGTGAAGCCGACAACCGTTCCGAGTGTGATCTCCAGCGCCTCGCTCCAGCCGGTAAACGGCGGGCTGAGCTGATAGGTCACCGCCAGGAGGAAGAACACCCCAAGGATGAGCAGGATCTTGAGTCGGTCGAAGATCGAGGCGGGGTTACGCCGGTCCTTCTCCACCTTCACCCCTTCGTAAACGGTGCCTCTAGCCATGCGTCACTCCTTGATTGACGGTGTCTCTAGCCACGGGTGTTGACCAGCCACGTGTCGACGACCTCGATGATCTCTGGAACGTATGCCTGGAAGCATTCCAGGCTGCACCCGATGGCCACCTGATACAGCGTGGTCACCTCGGGATCGGTGACCGAGATCAGGTGGACGCCTACATTGAGATCGGTCCCCGGTTCCGTATAGACCACGGTCACCTGCACGCCCTGGAAGTCGTCTCCTAGGTCGATATCGCTCTTGGCCAACTCGAGCTGCTCCGAAGCCTCGTGGTACGGCGCCACGACCTCAGCCAGCAGGTAACGTGAAATCTGGTCGCGCACATCGGGCGAGATGCGGCGCACCACCGAGCTGCCGACAGGAAAATCTGCCAGGGAGATCGGTGCGATCAAGTTGTCGATGGTCGAGATTGGCGCGGCGTCGAAGACCAACCGCGACATCACCGGCATCTCCAGTCCTGGCTCCTGGATTACAAACGGCGTGGACGCGATATCTGCGAGGGCTTCGTTCGAGTAATACTGCCAGTCGGCGGGGAGGTCGATCCTGGTGAGCTGACCGGCATCGGTGATCGATTGGGTGCGTGGTGCCGCGCCGGAGCAGGCGGCGACGAGTATTCCTAGCGCTGCGACGAAAACGCTGATCCTGCGCATTTCGCACCCTTCTGCTGTGCGCCAACGTAATACGAATCTGGGGTTTTGCATGCAGGAATTCCCTTAAGTTTCTATCGGTGGCCTGGTCCGGCAACTTGCGGACTGATTCCGGTGGTGTTTTTCGCGAGCGCGCGACAGAGAGTCGTGGGTCTTCGCCCCTCCCACGAGGTGGGGGAGGCGGAGACGAATGCTTGCCTACTACTCACTCACACGCAACAGAACCTTGCCCCTGGCGGCGCGGTTGATGAGGGCGGCGTAGCCGTCGGCGAACTCCTCGAGGGCGAAGACATCGCTGACGCGCGGATCGACCCGACCGGTTGCGGCGAGGTCGTAGAGCTCGGCGACCACCTCTGCCGCCTGACGCGGCTCCTTGATCAGCCAGTCCCCCCAGTACACCCCGACGATCGAAGCCCCTTTGAGCAGAGGGAGGTTGAGCGGGATGGCAGGGATGTCGCCGGCGGCGAACCCGATCACCAGGTAGCGGCCGTTCCAGGCGATGGCGCGGAAGGCGGTCTCCGACAGGTCCCCACCCACCGGATCGAACACGACGTCGACACCACGTCCGTCGGTGAGCTCTCGTACCGCACTCTTGAGCTCGTGCTCGGTGTAGTTGATGGTGTGATCGGCGCCGAGCGATGCGGCGAACGAAAGCTTCTCGTCGGTCGACGCCGCGGCGATGACGGTGGCCCCCATGATCTTGCCCAGCTCCACCGCGGCGCTGCCGACACCACCTGCAGCGCCGAGCACCAGGAGTGTGTCACCCTTGCCGACCTGCCCACGTCGGCTCAGGGCATAGAACACGGTCCCGTAGGCGACGGTGAACCCTGCAGCCTGCTCCACCGAGAGACCGTTGGGAAAGGGGAGCACGCTGGTGGCGGGCACCACCCACTTCTCGGCGAACGAGCCATGAGTGACCGCGGCGACAACCTGGGACCCAACCTGCAGCGTGACTCCGTCCCCCACCGCAGAGATGACCCCGGTGCCTTCGAGTCCTGGGGAGAAGGGGGGCGTGGGTCTGATCTGGTACTTGCCTTCGACAATCAGGATGTCTGGGAAGTTCATGGCGGCGACCGTGACGTCGATGACCACTTCGCCAGGTCCGGGCTCAGGTTCGGGCACATCGGCCATCTGCAACCGGTCGACCGGCCCGTACTCTGCGCACACCACTGCCCGCATCAGGGCACGGCGTTGGCGCGCAGGTTTCCCGACTCGCCGCTTGTCGACCCTGCTTCTATCTCGTGGCCGCAGTTGAAGAACCGTGCGCCGTGCGGGGTCTCTGTGCGCCAGTCAGGGCAAATCATGTTGGCGAGACTACCGGGACGGGTGTCGTGGGTTTCGTGTACCAGTACGCCCAGGCGATCAGTACCAACTGGAACGGCAGCCGCACCCAGTTGAGCACGACGTTCGGCTCGTCGCCGACGTACGGCAGACCGTTCATCGCAACGTAGAGATTGGCTGGGAAGATCAAGATGAGCAACGCGATGATGCCCCATGCCGCGGCGACCCTGGTGGCTCGGATGAGGACACCGGCCCCGACAGCGATCTCAGCAACCCCCGAGAGAGCAACGAGCTGGCTGTGCCAGGGCAGATAGGCGGGCATGATCGCGATGTAGGCGTCGGCATTGAAGAAGTGGTTCAGCCCGTTGAGGATATAGAAGCCACCCATCACCCACAGCAGGACGCGCTTGGTGCGGCTCATTGGGGAACCCTAAGGCGCGTTTCCTTCCGCCCAGGCGGAGGTGGCAGCGACGGAGCCGTCTGTGATGGTTTTTGGATCGAGTCCTTGCTAGCTCGGAGGTGTTGTCTCGATCTACGAACCATCACACGGAGGGGGCTTAGGCGGGTAGCCCCTCTCGCATCGGCCGGATTTCCCCGATCGAGAGGCCCTCTCCCCAGCCTGTGGCCGTCACTCCGTCCGAGGGGAGCAAGAACGTGATCACGACTCATCCACCATCCTCTCGACGTCGAACTCCACGCCGGTCTCGCGTTCAGAGACCTCCCAGAGTTGTCCTGCGCTCTCCGGATCGAGGAAGCGCGATCCAATGCGGCGCCGGACTGGGGGACCACTGGCGATCCACTTTGGCGTGTAGAGCTCTCCGCCGCCGGCCTGCGGGTCGGTGGCGGCGCGAAGCTGAGGGAGGGCCCCGCGAGCCGGCGTCATGCCGATGATCGGGGTCACTGCTGCGAAGAATCGTGATCCGCGCTCACCGCCGCTGAGGCGGACGCTCTCCTTTTGTAGGTTGGTGTCGGTGAACCCGGGGTCGGCGGCCAGGCTCGAGACCGGTGCGTTGGCGGTGACCAGTCGCCGGTTCAGCTCGACGGCGAACTGGATGTTGGAAACCTTCGACTGCCCGTAGGCACGCCAGGGGTCATAGGCGTCCTCGAGGTGCGGGTTCTCCGGGTCGACCGGCTGGCCACGGTATCGAGCGGTGCTGGTGACGGTGACGACGCGGCCCATCGCTGCAGTAAGCAGGGCCGGCATCAGACGAGCGGTCAGGGCGAAGTGGCCGAGGTGGTTCGTTCCGAACTGCAGCTCGAAGCCATCTGCGGTCTGCATTTCTGCAGTGGCCATGACGCCGGCATTGTTGACCAGCAGGTCGATCGTGTCGTAGTCGACGAGGACTCCATCCGAGAAGGCCTTGACCGACGCGAGAGAAGCCAAGTCGAGGAGGCGGTTGTCGAGAGCGGCATTCGGGTGCTCGTCGAGGATTCTTCGCTCGGCCTGCTTCGCCTTCTCCTGGTTCCGAGCGCCCATCACCACCGTGGCGCCCCTGGCAGAGAGGGCTCTCGCCGTCTCAAAGCCGAGCCCGCCATTGGCACCGGTGACCACGGCGATCCTGCCCGTCTGATCCGGGATGTCGGATTCTGTCCAACTCATGTCGCCCCTTCGTCGCCACCAGCGTCGGTTGCCCCGGCCGTGTTGTCAAGGCCGCCCTGCGGGTACGTGTTTCGAGGTTCATACACTTGCGCCTCGCGTGGCCGAGAGACGGCCGCTCCAGGAAGGACCGCAATGGAAATTGGACCAATTCAGATCATCGCCGTTGGCTTCGTCGATCCCAAGCTCGACGGATCAGTCCTCGGTGCGTTGATGGACGCTTCGGACGCCGGCCACATCAAGATCATTGACATCATCGGTGTCTACAAGGATGTCGACGGAACCATCGTCGCCGCCGAGGCCAGCGACCTGAGCGAGGACGAAGCGATGGAATACGGCGCCTGGGTCGGCGCTCTTGTCGGCCTCGGTGCCGGCGGCGTCGAGGGGGCGGAAGTCGGCGCGATCGTAGGTGCTGTCGCCGCGGCCGAGAACTATGAGTATGGGATCGACGAGGAACGGGTCTTGGCGTTGGCCGACGCCATCCCCGCAGGTGGTGGAGCGATGCTCCTCGCCATCGAGCACACCTGGGCAATCCCGCTGCGCGATGCAGTGGCTGCCTCTGGTGGGTTGATGCTCGCCCAGGATTTCCTCAGCCCGCTGGCTCTGGTCTCCCTCGGGGTGCTGGCAGCAAGCGAGTAGTCACTTCAACGTGTGAGAAAAGGGCCTGCGATCAGCGCGATCGCGGGCCCTTTCAATGGGTCTCGGCCCATCCGAACGAGGGTTCGTAACGTGAATCCAGCCGTTCTACGCAAGAACGGCTGAATCCCGGACGATCCGGCGGAAACCGAGGTGGCTCGTCGATGTGTCGAGCATCTGCGGTTGTCGTGCGGCCGGGCGGTATCGATAGCAGTACTGCGGCGTGCACAGATGCGATCCGCCCTTGATCACCTTGCGGGGGATCGGTGTATCCGGCTGGGCAGAATCGAAGCTGTCCTCTTCACGACCGCCCCGTGGGTCCACCGGTGCGCAACACGAGTTCTCGATCAGTGCTCCGGGCTTGTGGGTGTACCAATCGTCGGTCCACTCCCATACATTTCCTGCAACGTCGTACAACCCATAGCCGTTGGGCGGAAACGTGCCCACCGGTGAGGTGCGGGTGTAGCCGTCGAGTTCGCTGTTCTCGAACGGAAATTGGCCCTGCCACGTGTTGGCAACCGGTTTCGTTTCCTGTGGGTCATCGTCCCCCCAAACGAACCGCTTTCCGTCGAGCCCGCCGCGGGCGGCGAACTCCCATTCCGCCTCGCTCGCAAGCGATCCTCCCGCCCATTCGAGGTAGGCGATCACGTCCTCGTAGGCGACGTGCACGACCGGATGGTCGGCGAGACCGTCGAGGGTCGATTCGGGCCCAATGGGGTGACGCCACTGCGCCCCGGGTGTCCATCGCCACCAATTGCCGTAGTTGCGCAGGTCCACAGGGCCCTCGCTCATCGTGAAGACGAGAGAACCCGGGACGAGGTCCTTCGGCTTGGCACCTGGGTACAGCTCGGCCTCCGGGACACGCTCGGCCATGGTGATGTATCGGGTAGCGTCGACGAACTCGGCGAAGTCGTCGTTGGTCACGTGGTGCGGGTCCATCCGGAATCCGTCGACGGTTACTCGGCGCACCGGCGCCTCGTCCGGATAGAACTCCTCCGACCCCATGGCGAACTCGCCGCCGGGGATACGGATCATGGAGTCTGCCGCGGTCGTCATTGAATCCGTGAAGCTACTACCGCTTGGGGGTTTGGGAGCCGGTCACGATTCGTCGGGTGGAAAATCTCCGCCAATGTCGAACAGCTCGCTTTGGACACTGACTTCGTCGATATCGACCACAGCCTTCTCCATTGGGAGGCCAAACCAACCGAGCCCGGAGTTCAGGGTGTATGCCGTGAGCACGGCCACCCCTGCTGGAGTGGTCTCCACCGCTCCTACACCGACCGTCAGGGCCGCAAGGAAGATCATGCTGAACGGTGCACCGATCGAGACCCCGGGCAGCGCCACGAGCATGCACGAAAAGGCCAGCGCGATTGGGATGTCGGGGAACAGGGCATGGACGGCGAGGCCGGCGGTCCCGCCAATGAACAGCGCTGGCATCACCGGGCCGCCGATGAACCCGGTGGTGAGGCTGATGGCGACGGCAACGATCTTTGCAGCAACAACCGCGATGAGGAGCGCCGCCCCCAGCGTCTCCACATTGTCGATAGCGACTCCCAGCTGACCCTTCCCCGAGGCGATCGTCAGCGGAAACATGATGGCGATGCCGCCGAGCGCCAGCCCACCCACGGTGGCACGGACGATCTGGTTGGGGAGCAACGGAACGATCCAGCGTCGGATCGTGAAGACGGTCAGCCCGAGCAGCCAGGACAGGATGGCCGCAATAGAACCAAGGAGAACGGCCAGTCCGAAGTGCCAGAACTCCACGTCGTAGCCGGGAAGTTCGAAGACACCGAGGAACGTATCCCCGACGACGGCGAACATGACCGCGAACCCAAAGATCGCAGCGGTGAGGCCGGGGAGTAATACCCGAAAGCGGTTGCGTTGCTCGGGCCAGCGGAGCTCGGTCGCGAACAAGGTGGCCAGGATCGGTGCGGTGAGAAGGGCGCCCAAGGACCCGTTGATCCCGCTCAGCGTGTCGACCTCTCGTTCTCGCTCGGGGAGCTTGCGGATAGTGGCAAACCAATCCCCGATCGTCGCCCCGGATCGGACCCCACCATCGAATGGCCCGAGACTCGCCCCACCGACGAGCGACACAACGGAGATCCCGATGGCCTGCAACGCAAAGCTCCGATCGACCTGCGCCTCCTGGATGATGCCGAGCGAGCCGCGTAGGTCGTCCGGCAAGCGGAGCGTCACACGCAGCACACCGACGATCAGTCCGGCCAGCCCGAGGAGTCCCAGCCACCAGAATTCGCCGCCGAGCCATCCATAGTCGATGTCGTCCGGCCAGATCAGCTCAGTCCCGACACGAACCACTTGGGTAAAAGCAAGGGCCGCGGCGCCGGCCAAAGCGCCGATGACGACCGCACGTCCCATCCGCTGCCAGAAGATTCGATCGCGCGCGAAATAGTCGGCCGGTTGGTCGCTCACGAGGGCTCACACATAGCCCACGAACCTAATCGATCTGGCGCTTCGCATGGATCGTCCGCAATCCCTAGCCTTCACGCCCAATGTGCGGCTCCTCACGCACCCGAGGAACGCCGCCGGAGCAAAGAGGGGTAGACGATGGCGACCGACAAACCAAACATTCTTGTTTTGTGGGGCGACGACATCGGCTGGTACAACATCAGCCACAACAACAAGGGGGCGATGGGCTACCAGACCCCCAACATCGATCGTGTTGCCCGCGAGGGCATCGAGTTCACCGACTACTACGCCCAGCAGAGCTGTACCGCTGGCCGTGCCTCATTCATAACCGGGCAAAACCCGGTTCGCACCGGTCTCACCAAGGTTGGCATGCCAGGGTCGACACTCGGGCTACAAGCCGAGGACGCCACGATCGCCGAACTGCTGAAACCGCTCGGTTATGTCACCGGTCAGTTCGGCAAGAACCACCTCGGCGACCTCGACGAGTTCCTGCCGACCAACCACGGCTTCGATGAGTTCTACGGGAACCTGTACCACCTCAACGCCGAGGACGAGCCGGAGCACCCCGACTATCCGAAGGACCCAGCGTTCCGGGAGCGGTTCGGTCCTCGCGGCGTCATCCACTCGTTCGCCGACGGCCGCATCGAAGACACCGGCCCGCTGACCAAGAAGCGCATGGAGACCATCGACGATGACGCCACCGACCGCGCCGAGCAGTTCATCCGCGACGCCCACGCTTCAGGCACGCCGTTCTTCGTGTGGTGGAACGCGACCCGGATGCATCTCTGGGTCAGGGTCAAGGAGGAGTCGCTGGGCCTCTCCGGGCAGGGCTTCTACAACGACGCCATGGTCGAGCACGACGGCCATGTCGGCCAGCTCCTCGATGTTCTCGACGAGCTTGGCATCGCGGACAACACCATTGTGATGTATTCCACAGATAACGGACCCCACTACAACGCGTGGCCTGATGGCGCCATCAGCCCGTGGCGGAGCGAGAAGAACTCGAACTGGGAAGGGGCCTACCGAGTGCCTTGCTTCGTCCGGTGGCCGGGGAAGTTCCCGGAGGGGAAGACGCTCAACGGCATTGTCTCGCACCAGGAGTGGCTACCAACACTGCTTGCCGCTGCCGGAGAACCGGACATCGTCGACGAGCTCAAGGCCGGCTACCAGGCCGGTGACAAGCACTTCAAGGTCCACATCGACGGATACAACCTTCTGCCGTACCTCACGGGCGAAACAGATGAGTCACCCCGGAACTGCTTCTTCTACACCAGCGACGACGGGGTGATCACCGCCATCAGGCTCGACGATTGGAAGGCGGTCTTCTACGAACAGCGGGCCAAGACGATGCAACTGTGGGCCGAACCGTTTGTCCCGCTACGCCTGCCGAAGATCTTCCACCTGCGACGTGACCCGTTCGAGCGGGCCGACGAGAACTCCAACTCGTATTGGGATTGGGTCCTCGAGCACGTCTTCGTGATGTATCCGATGCAGGCACTAGCGGCCGAGCAGATCCAGTCGTTCGCCGATTTCCCGCCCAGGCAGAAGCCGGCGGCCTTCAACCTGGATGGCATCTTGGAGCAGATGACAGACGCCGGTGGCAGCGGGATGCACTGAGCGGGGCCGGGCGAGTCCCCTGGAGTGGTCATGACATCGAGGGCCATCGACCCACCCCGGCCAAAGACCTTCGAATGGTGGATGTTGTCCAACTTCGCCATGGGGGCGGGCTACAGCGCCTTCGTGTCGCTGCTCATCCCGCCGTTCGTCAAGGAAATCACCGGCGACGTCTCAGCAGCCGGTGTGGTGATGGCGATCATCGCCTCGGCGCCTTGCTCGGACCGGCCCTGGGAACGTTCGCCGATAAGTACTCGGCGCATCGTCTGCTCCTCGTGCTTGGCGTCGGCGGGATGGCGCTCGCCTTCGTCATGCTGGCGCTGTCGTCTGAGAACACCGAGCTGTTCGCCATCGACGCCATCGTCATGGGCGCCAGCATCGCCGCGGTGTCGGCGGTGGGCCCGGTGTTCATCGTCGGTGCCCGGCTTCCTCAAGCGGTCGAGGCCAAGCAGCTGACAACGTACTCATTGATGATGCCCACCGGGCAGCTTGTCGGCGGCCTATTGCTGGCCGCGGTCGCCGGCTGGACCTTCACCCAGCGCTTCTGGCTTGGGGCAGGGGTGATGGCTGTTGCCTTCGTGATTGTCTGGCTCACCTCCACCGACCCGAATCGTCGGCTGCAGGCGGCGATTGCTGTGGGAGGCGGCAGCTCGGAGGCGGTGAAGAAAGCACGCAAGGCCTCGCTGAAACAGGTGTTCTTCTCCCTCTTCGGCGTCTACCTCCTGGTCCTCACCCTGTCCTCCGTCGCCAACAACGGGGTGAATTCTCAGATCGCCAACATCATGCCAAACGTCTACGGGATGAGCGAGCAGATGACTTCGACGATGATTGGGCTCGCCGGCCTCTTGAATATCATCCTCTTTTTCCCTGCCGGGCGCTGGATGGCTCGCAGCGGTGGATTCTCGCCATTCACTGCCGGCATCATCGCCCGCTTCGCCGCCGGCGTCGGAATGGCGCTCGCCGGGCTGGCGACCGGGAACAATCTGCTGCTCGGTGCCGCCTTCATGCAGCTGATGTACAACGCAGCCCCGTTTGTGCGGCTCGCCCAACCAAGCCTGGCGGTGCGCTACGCGAAGTTCCCCGCGGGAGCAGCGAGCGGATGGGTGATCGCAGCCAGTGCAACCGGCAGCTTCATTGGCAGCCTCATCGGTGGATTCCTCGCCGATAAGTTCGGATTCAACGCGGTGAACTGGATGGCAGCTGTCGCGGCCGGGTTGTCGTTCGTCGCGCTATGGCTATGGCTCCGGCCCGGCGAGCAGCGCATTCGCGACAGATCACCGGGTGGAATGCCAGACGCCCTCACCGATGCGCCCGTCACCTGATATGTGGAAGACTCTCCCGACACGTTTGGAGTTGGCATGACCGACGACAGCACAGACCCCGCAGACGAGCTCGCGATTCCACCGCCGGAGCGCACACCGGAGGAGGACGCCAAGGAGAACAAGAAAAAGGCGGTGCGCGAGCTGGTCCTCGTCGGCGTCGTCCTGTTTTTGATCTTTGTCGTCTTCCTGCCCCAATTCATCGATTACGGCCAGGTTGTCGACTCGATTCTGAAGCTCACCATCGGTGAGATCGTCCTGCTGACCATCCTCGGAATCGCCTTCACCTGGTTCAGCGCCGGGGTGTACAACACGCTGATTCCCGGCCTCGGCTGGTGGGACGGGTGGAAGGCGTGGGCAGCTTCGAACTCGGTGGCGTTCGTCGCTCCACCCGGTGCAGACCTTGCCATCCGATTCGGGATGTATCGCAGCGCCGGTGTCACCGGGGACGCCGCCGGCGCCGGGATCATTCTGAGCTGGTTCTTCACCACCGGGTTCAAACTCGTGGTGCCGATCATCGCCCTCACTTGGATCCTGATCGCCGAGGGCCTCGACGACGACCTCCTCGTGACGATCACCATCGTGGGCCTGGCTGGGGTGATCGGCGGCGTCGTGCTCACCTTCCTGATCCTGTATCGAGAACGCGTGGCACTCCGCATCGGCCAAATCGGGCAACGCTGGTACAACGGCCTTGTCGGCGGGCGCTGGAAGTTTCCTGAGATGGAGGGTGGCGGCGTGAAGCTGGTGGACTTCCGCAGTCAGGTAATTGGGACGGTGAAGAGCCGCTGGTTCCCGGCAACGGTCGTCACCATCACCGCCCAAGCCATCTTTTTCGCCATGCTCGTCATGTCCATGCGATTCATGGGCGTCACCGCAGAGCAAGCGCCGATCGGGATCATCTTCGATGCCTACGCGGTCGGCCTATTGCTCAGCATGATCCCAATCTTCCCCGGGGGCCTCGGCGTCGTCGAGCTGGCCTATGTCGGTGTGATCGTCGGGGACGCCTCCCAAAACATGGAGCTCGCCAACGCGGTGACCGCCGGGGCCTTTGTCCATCGCATCTTCTCCTGGCTGGTCCCGATCCTCGTCGGACTCTTCCCACTGGCCGCATGGCGCAGGAACATGGTGAAGGCCAAGGAGGCAGAGAGCACGCCCCGGGGCGATACGCTGTCTGAATGAGGTCAGCCGGCTCCGGGAGCACAGACGACTCACGGCTGATCACCGGTCGGTGGGCCGAGCTGATCGTTGCGTTGATCCTGTCGGCCACCGTGGTGGCCACGGCATGGTCTGCATTTCAGGCGGGCAAGTGGGGTGGAGCGATGACGGTCGCCTTCAACGAAGCTGCCGTCAACCGCACCATCGCCGCCACCGACATCGCCCAGGCCAGTCGCGACATCACCGGGGACCGGGCCACCTTCAGTTCGTACGTGCTGGCCCTCGCCGCCGGTCAAGAGGCTGTGGCCGAGATCCTGTTCGAGGAGTTCCGCGACGAGGTGAAGCCGCTCGTCGTCGCCTGGCTTGCGCAGGACCCGCTGAACAATGCAGGGAGTGCCCTCTCCATTCGATGATCCCGAGCTACACCGTGATCGGGACGATGGAGACCGCCATCGCCGCAGTCGATGGAGCCGAGACGTTCACCACGATCGCCCTCGAGGCTCGATCGAACGTCGGCAATTACACCCTGCTCACCGTCGTGTTCGCAATGGTGCTGTTCCTCGCCGGCCTGAGCCGTCAGTTCAGGAGCAGACCAGTGTCGATCGCCCTTGGCGTCGTTTCCGTGGTGCTCTTGGCCGCCGGCCTCGTTGCCCTGATCACCCTTCCGACGCTGATCTGACGCCGCCGGTCACAACTCCGCAGGCACCTCGATGCAGTTGTCCGGAAGGTCGTTGCCGCTGATCTTGAAGTCGTCGCAGTTGAGGAGAAAGTCATTTCTGGCTCCGATGCCGAGGCCGACGACGAGGGCGGTGCCGACCGCTGCCATGACGAGGAGCTTGTTGTTTCGCGGAAGCTCGGCGAAGTCGGTATTGATCGTCGTCACCAGGATCCAGGCAACAAAGGGGAGGGCGACGACAGTCACAGCCAGAGTCAGGAAGAACACGGTCCGATCCCCCTGGGCGAAATCCTGCGAATTGTCGACCCATGCGCTGAGAAGCCACAGGGTCGGGAGCAGCAGCACAAGCCGGCGCGGCCACGTCTGTGGGGGAAGATCGCTGATGATGGAGGCAATGAGGACAATCGTGGAGATGACCCACACCAAGAGGAGCTGATCGAAAAAGATCGCGTTGAAGGCGCCGAGGTTGAACCCCAGCATGAAGGCGAAGGTTGCACTGCCGGCAGCGATCAGAAGGGTTGCTCTATCGGATGGGGTGGCGGTCGTTGGTTGGTCCGACGGGGTGTCCGTCATGTGTCCTCCCATCGTGGATCGACGGGGACCAACAAGGCCCCCGGCGCTTCATCGTACCTGTTGGGTGCCAGGCCCTGGCGTCCCAGATATAGTCCGACGGTCAGATCAATCGGAGCCAAGAGGAGAGGGATGAACTTCTGGCAGCTGGTGATGCTGATGGTCTGGTTCGCGGTGTTCGCCCTCTGGGTGTTCATCGTCGTCGCGACGTTCGTTGACCTGCTTCGCCGCAATGACCTATCCGGGTGGGCCAAGGTGCTGTGGACGATCCTGATCGTCCTGCTGCCACTCATCGGCGTGCTCGGCTACCTGATTGCCCGACCGGCGCTAACCCGGGATGAGGCTGTTGCGGTTGCGCATTACGACGCCGCAGTCGTAGCCGACGGCTCGTCGGTCGCCGAGGAGATCGCTGATCTGGCCAAGCTTCGCAACGATGGCGACATAACGGAGGATGAGTACCGGCGGCTGAAAACGAAGCTCGTCTAGCTCGGATCCGACTCGCGACTCGCGACTCAAATATATCCGCCGGTCTCCAACCATCGGGTCCCAAAGAAGCCCTCGCCGGCGGGAATGTAGAAGGTGGCGAGCCTGAAGACGACGGCAGCAGCGAACGCTTCGTCGGCTCCGAGACCGGCGATCATGAGGAACGAGGTCAGCACCGCCTCTGCGACCCCGATACCCCCGGGAATCGGGACCAGTCCGGCGAGGAGATTGGTGGCCACCGTCACCACCAGGCAAACCACCAACGGCAGCGGGGTCCCGATGGCCTGGAGGATGAACCAGAGGGTGACGGCAAGAATGATCCGGGAGGCGAGGTTGCTCCCGAGGAGCCCAAGAGTTCGCTTGGGGTCGGTCAGGACATCGGACACCGACCCCCACGCCTCGATGAGGACCGGAACCACCAGATCTCGGAGCCGCTTGATGCGCCAGACCGCGACCACGGCGGCCACGATCAGGAAAGCAACGATCGCCAGGATCAGCTCCCAGGCGATCTCGTCGGTGTCGAAGTCGATATCGATGTCGACGGCGATGAAGGCGATGAGCAGAATCATGGCCTCGACGACGAACCCGGATAAGCCATCGATCGCCCCCTGGGAGACGGCGAGGGTCGGCGGGACCCCATACTTGCGAAGGAAGAGCGTGTTCATCGTGATGCGTCCGGCGGCGCTCGGGATGGCGAGACCGATCCACTTCACCGCTACCTGAAGGACGACGAGAGGCTTCATCGGCAGCGGATACCCGGTCGCGAATAACATCCCGGTCGACTCGAACAAGAACGCGATCTGGCCGATGAAGAACCCGATGACGATCCAAGCCCACGTCGCATCCTTCACCACATCCCAGACTGCGGCGAAATCGATGTCGGCCAGGAGTCCGATCAAGGCATATGCCGCGATCAGCGACAGCGCCGGCATGACCAGATCCTTTGGCCGGACCCTGCGCAATTTCGCCGGTGGGGGAATTTCGGCCCCGGTGGCGTCTGCGAGGCCGCGTCTGAGTTCGCCGACCAGCGCCTTCGGTTTGTCGACAAGCTTTCGTTGGATGCGAGTGAGCGCCGGAACCTGGAGATAGGCGAGAGCGGTGACCAGCCGTTGTTCGGGCACCGCAGCGCGGACCGCCGCCACCGCGGCGTCGGCTCCGACGGCCGCTGCGGTCTCATAGAGCAGCGACACGATGTCCACGCTCTGTTGGGTCTCGCTGGCGTTGAACGAAGCCTGGGCAAAGTCGCTGAGAACGGCATGGCCATCCTTCATCGTGACCGCTTCCAGGGTCAGCGACCCATGGGCTATTCCGCTGTCGTGGAGGCGGCTCACCTCCTGCCACATCGTCGCCAACTCCTCAGGGGTCGGGCCGGTAAGCGGCCCTCCTACGACGCTGGTGGCCAGCAGTGCCATATCGTCGCCGCCGACCCCCACCGCCAGCGGCTCCGGTGTGTGGACTCCGCCCCGGCGAGCCATCAACATTGCCAGCGCCTGGTGTTCGACCAGCTGGAGCCGGCTGAAGCTGATCGCCTCGCCACCTTCGCGGTACCACACGCTTCGCCATCCCTTGGCCAACATCTGAGAATCCGATGCATCCCTTCCGTAGGCGAGCACCTTCACCGATGTCCCGTCGTCGAGCGATCCGGTGAGGGTTCGTACCCCCCACGACTGGTCGGGAACCAACGCCAGATCGCCGATCTGCAGCCCCAGATCCGACAAGGCGGTCACGATCGACGCCATGTCGGGGTACCCCCGCGGCGAGCCGAAGATGAGAAGGATCGAGCCGCCGACGACCATCCCCAGCCCGACACCGCCGAGGGCGTCGGATGGGAATCCGAAGCCAAGCCCGAAGCCGGAGATGGCGACGAGCCCGACCAGGGCCCATCCCAGGCGACGAACCGGTCGGCTCAGTTGCGCGGCCGCCACCATGATCGAACCGGTGATGAGGGCGACCCGGACGATCGGAAACGCCGCCTCCGGGTCCTCTCCCGACAGCTCAGCGGGTAGTGAGGGAAAGGCCTCGGACAGCCACAAAGCGAGCAGGATCGCCAGTGCTATGGAGACGACTACGGCGAGGA
>PVMK01125904.1_pt1 | contig 39801 bp, 37 predicted proteins | sample 1853481 | NCBI WGS metagenome assembly PVMK01 (sample SAMN08533507, study PRJNA380276) | Marine sediment metagenome, whole genome shotgun sequencing project.
ATTATCAGCCAGCACACTGAACGCGTGCGCAAGAATGTGATGGTGCTTGAGAGCTTCATTTCCGAACGCCAGGATTTATTCAGCTGGAATCCCCCGATTGGAGGTTCCATTTGTTTCCCCCGCATCCTGGCTGTCGATAATACCTATGAATTTTGCGAACAGCTGGTCGCGGAGACGGGTATCATGCTGGCACCATCCCGGGTATTCCAATTCGGTGATCAGCATGTACGTGTTGGTGTCGGCAGGGAGAATTTCCCGGAGGTCATCGATCTGTTCTCAGAATATATGGACCAACACTTCCCAAATTCTTAATGGGAATAACTTTCAAGGATGCATTCGGTCAAATATTGAATTTGACATTGGTGTATTATCTCTTTCAATAGAGAAATAATGAAATTTCCAAACCAAGATCTGATTAAAAATCCCATGCTGGACCTGCGATATGAGATTGATATCCATGCCAGACCAGGGGATATTTTTCCCTGGATAAAGCAGGTCGGCTACCACCGGGGCGGCTGGTATATCGACACCTGGTGGGATGAATTTGAACAGAAATATTTCTGGCCCAATATCGTACCAGAAGAAGCCCGCGGCACGTATGAACCAGCGGCTAATGAGATCCTGCCTGAATTCCAAACTTTAGCCGTCGGGGATATCGTTCCAGACGGTCCGCCCGGGTCCGCTTACTATGAGGTGATTGATCTCAAGGAGAACCATCTCCTCCAGCTATACGCCACAACGCATTTCAACTACGTTGCCCCCCAATTCGTTTACAAGACCAGGTACGCTCCAAAAGGTGCGTTCTGCTGGGCCTTTATCCTTGACGAAATTGACAATACCAAAACCCGCCTGACCAGCTGGTGGCGTTCGGAAGGCTACCCTAAAGCGGGGTTTTATTTGATCAAACCAATGTTCAACATCATCGATGGCGCTCATCAGCGAGAGAAACTGAAGGGCGTCAAGAAAAGGGTTGAGGTTCACAGAGATAGGAGTATCCAATGAAAACTACTGGTTCAGTAGTGGCAGTTTGCAAAAAAGCCGAACCGGGCATTCCTAAGCTCGAAGTTGACGCGATTAAGCTGGTTGAAAACCTCGGCATAGAAGGCGATTACCACTCAGGTGAATCTGTCCGTCACCGCTACCTGGCAAAGAAGGATCCCACGCGGCCCAACAATCGCCAGGTGCTGATCATCGATAAGACCATATTGTCCAACCTTGCTGACCAGGGCATTGAACTGCAGCCAGGTTGGATGGGGGAGAACATCATCCTGGATGGCATCTCGGTGATGACCCTCCCTCTGGGAACTCAATTGGAGATAGGCGAATCTGTTCTGGAGATAACTGAGGTTCGCAATCCGTGCTACCAGTTAGATGATATGCATCCCGGGGTGCTCAAGGCAGTCGAAACTTCTGGTCCCGGTCCCGATCACCGCAACGCGGGGATGCTGGCGAGTGTAGTACGGGGGGGATGGGTGCATCGAGGAGAATTCATAACCAGTCTCGGATCGCCTACCAATTAAGTGCCAGGCCTTGTTAAGTTAATTAATATTTCAAGTTGTTGTTGAACCTGAACAGTTTTATTTACAAAGCTGAACATATATCTTCATTAAGAAGGCAGCTGTAAGATGGTCACCATAGTTCCCTACAAACCAATCTGGCTGGGTGAATTTGAATCTATCGCCGCAGATTTGCGGGATGCGCTTGGTGATCTCGCCCTGCGTATCGATCATATAGGCTCAACTTCTGTTCCTGGTCTCGCAGCTAAAGATCGCATCGATATCCAGGTCACCGTGGAGGGTCTAAACCTACCCGTGGAGCAAGCCCTCAACCGGATTGGCTATACCCGATTGGAGCATCTCACCGACCACCCGCCATCAGGGACAGATGCACAATCTAGCGATTGGACCAAGTGGGTATTTAAACCACCCGAGGGACAACGTCCTACAAACTTACATGTCCGCATCGCAGGGCGCGCCAACCAGCGTTATGCGCTGCTCTTTCGTGATTACCTGCGAGCTCATCCTGCTTCTGCAGCCTCATATGCCGAATTGAAACGCCGCCTGGCGCAGAATTTATCCGATCCAGACACTTATCCAGATGTAAAAGATCCCGCAGTAGACCTGATTTACTTCGCCGCAGAAGACTGGGCGACTGCCACCAGCTGGCACCCAAACCCCTCAGACGCATAATCTTTTTCGATCCCCTCGTTTCTTCATTCCCCAATCCAACCCAGCGGCAAGAACAACTATCGAAATTAAGCATCATCCTGTACAATAAATATGACGAACTCCAGATCCATTCTCTGGACTCAAATCACAACCTGTTTTCAGCAGACACATTCTTACTACAAAAAGGAGCAAATGCATGACTTCTTCCACCCTCAAAACCTTTGGTCAGCAGTTAAGCCGCCGTTCCTGGGCAGAGCCATGGAAGATCAAATCTGTGGAGCCGATCCGCAAGACCAGCCAGGAGGAACGCGACCATGCCATTCGAGAGGCAGGTTATAACACCTTCCTGCTGCGTTCTGCGGATGTATATATCGACTTGCTCACGGACAGCGGTACCGGCGCGATGAGCGACCGCCAATGGGCAGGTATGATGTTGGGCGATGAGGCATACGCGGGCAGTGATAATTTCTACCGGCTTGAAAAAGCTGTCCAGGATTATTATGGCTACCAGCATATGGTCCCTACCCATCAAGGGCGCGGTGCTGAACACCTGCTCAGCCAGACGGTGATCAAGGAAGGTCAATCGGTGCCTGGCAATATGTACTTCACCACCACCCGTCTGCACCACGAGCTGGCTGGCGGTACCTTCGTGGATGTGATCATCGATGAGGCGCATGACCCCAATAATGAACACCCATTCAAGGGCAATATAGACCTGGATAAGGTGGACGCGCTGGTCAAAAAAGTGGGAGCCGAGAATGTGGCTTATATCAGCCTGGCAGGCACGGTTAACATGGCTGGAGGCCAACCGGTCAGCATGGAAAATGTGCGCCAGCTGCGAGAATATTGCGACCGTCACGGCATACTCATCTTCCTGGATGCGACTCGCATGGTGGAAAACGCTTACTTCATCCAGGATCGGGAAGGTGGTTACGCGGATAAATCTATTGCAGAAATCCTGAAAGAATTCTGCAGCCATACCGATGGTGCCTGGATGAGCGCCAAGAAAGACAACCTGGTCAACATTGGTGGTTGGCTGGCGGTCAATGATTTCGAGTTATTTGACGCCCTGCGCAACCTGGTCGTGGTTTTTGAGGGACTGCACACTTATGGCGGTATGGCAGGTCGCGATATGGAGGCCCTGGCGATCGGCATCGAGGAGGCAGTGCAGGATGACCATGTCCGTTCAAGGGTGGGTCAGGTACTTTACCTGGGAGACCTGCTGCTGGATTGGGACATTCCGATCGTGAAACCGGTGGGTGGGCACGCCATATTCCTCAACGCGAGGAGCTTCTACCCTCACATTCCGCAAGACCAGTTCCCTGCCCAGGTGCTGACAGCCCAGCTGTATCTCGATTCCGGTGTACGGGGCATGGAACGCGGCAACGTCAGCGCTGGGCGTAATCCGGAAACCGGAGACCACCGCTACCCAGCGCTTGAGCTGACCCGCCTGGCGATCCCTCGCCGGGTATACACCCAGGCGCATATGGACGTGGCCGCGGAGGCGGTCAGGCAGCCCATGATTCTCGCGAGAAGACAAAAGGATTAGAAATGGTTTATGAGCCTAAAGAGCTGCGCTTCTTCCAGGCTCGTTTTGAACCGCTTGGGTAAATCCTTGCGAGAATTTCTCAATTGCGTTTGGTAGTGAATATTTTTGAGCTTAAGACCTGAATCAAACCAGATAATTCAGAACAAGGAGAATAAAATGTCAAAAAGAATTAAGATTATATTCGCGATATTAATTGCCTTGAGCAGCCTCACCGCGATTGTAGTGCTGGCAAATGAAGTCGCCAACACGTTTTATATGCCAGTGGTCTATCAGAACTACAGTTCCCAACCAACTGCTACTCCAACTCCCCGGATTGCCATTACCGGATTTCACCCTTCACACAATCCACAGGATGATTATGTGATGTTGAAAAACAACACCGGTGGGACGATCGACATGACCGGCTGGTGGATGAAAGCAGAAAACCAGAGCGGGCGCTACGACTTCCCCAGCGGATTTGAACTGGGCGCTGGTCAGACAGTCAACGTGCGCAGCGGAGTTGGAACAAACAGCACCACTAACCTGTACATGGGTTTGCCCTTCTCCCTGTGGACAGTTTCCAACAACTGCGCCTACCTGCGCGACAACAACGGCAACCTGGAAGACAAGCAGTGTGTAAGCGAGACACCCCCTCCTACAACTACCCCCATACCCAGTGTCTACATCGCTGGCTTCAACCCCTCGACTAACCCGGTGAACGATTATGTGATTATCACCAACTCGACCACCTCAACCTTCAACCTGACCGGTTGGTGGATGAAAGCAGAAAACCAGAGCGGGCGTTACGATTTCCCCACCAATTTTATGCTCAACTCTGGCACTTCGGTTAATGTGAGGAGTGGAATTGGTACGGATACTGCCACCAACCTGTATATCGGGGCGACTTCCTCACTATGGACTGTATCCAACAACTGCGCTTACCTGCGCTACAGTGATGGCACTCTGCTGGACAAGAAATGTGTCAATGACTAGCTAGAGGAATGCCATTGGAGCGAGATTCTCGCAGGTCAGATAATTCTTCTAAGCTTGAAGTTCAATACCTGAGAATCAAGCACAAAATCTTTTGATCTTCAGAACAATTTCAGAATTAAACATCTAAGCCGCTCGATGATCGCTTTGAGCGGCTTAGATGTATTCGTACAAGGATGGTATGAAGGAGATCGAAACCAGACCCAAACCTGTACCAGCACAATCCTGCTTGAAGCAGGGTAGGATAGATTTGTTTGGAATGGTGTAATCTGAATTCAACTCCCCGAAGCTGTTATCATCCTTCGGGGAATTTATCATTGTAGGTATCAACCCGGGGGAATGTGAACATACATCATCTCTACAGCAACAAACTGTCACTGAACCAAACCAAGAAAAAAGATCTAAAGTTTATTTTATATTAATAGTAAAAGGGTATACTTTATCAGCTAAGGTTTATGTCCCAAAATTCCAAAATGGAGCAAGCATGCACAATTTACGTACCGTATCTAACGTTATTGAACCTAACATGGTCATGGAGGGGGCTGGCGTCCGCCTGCGTCGTTCAATTTCTCCCAGCCGCGACAACCTTTTTGACCCCTTCCTGCTTTTCGACCATTTCGCCTTTAACGATCCCATCGAAGGTCCGCTGGTTGGTTTCCCAATGCACCCCCACCGGGGAATCGAAACCGTGACCTATATGCTGGAGGGTTCCGTGCACCACCGGGACAGTTTAGGCAATTCCGGGTTGATCGGTTCTGGAGATGTGCAGTGGATGACCTCGGGCAGCGGTATTATGCACGAAGAAATGCCGCGCCGCAGCTCGCAGGGCAATGTATTTGGCTTCCAGCTGTGGGTCAACCTGCCCGCCGCGATGAAGATGAGCCAACCCCGTTACCAGGAGGTCAACGCTGAGACCATTCCCATGGTAGGCAAAGATGGCGCCAAGATTCGTCTTGTGGCTGGCGAGGTCGATGGCGTAAAAGGCCCTGTGACTGAAATCGCTGCTAATCCGGTATATATCGATGTTGAACTTGAACCCGGTTCTACCTTCAGCTACCCGATCCCCCAGGGACACACCGCTGTGGCCTATGTCTTCGAGGGCGAGGCAGCCTTCGGGGTAAATGAGGCAGGTCAAGGAAAATTGATAGAAGCCGTCCACATGGTGGAATTCAGCGATGGAGATCATCTTCAGATTCAGACCACTCCAGACTCGGGTGTACGTTTTATGCTCATCGCTGGCGCACCCTTCAACGAACCCATAGTTCCCTATGGTCCCTTTGTAATGAACACACCCGAGGAGATCCAGCAGGCACTGCTTGATCTTCGCAATGGGACTTTTGTAAAATCGTAGACCGTTCTCTAGATCGAAACTCTGCACCCTATTAATTTTTTCCTGAATTCCAAATGACCGCCCGAAACATGGGCGGCCATTTTCACTGATTTGATCCAACAAGAGGATGATGAGATTAATTGAGTCTACTCAATAACCTGATAAGAAAGAGATTTTCGAACTCAATCACTCACCAACAAAGCCTTAGCGTAGCGTGCATGCAGCTGGCCGATAAATTTGGCCAGGTGCATATAGCCTGTCCAAAGCAGGAAACCCAGGATGATTAACAGGGGGTAAGCCTGGGTTGGCACAGAGTAAAACACACCATCAACGTTGACTACCGGCAAGTTAAACACACCCTGAAGAATAGGAATTGCAACCCCTGACAAAGAGAACATAAATACTATGACGGTGAGGGTGAAGTAAATCACGCCAAGTGGTAATTGGAGCAGCAAGTAGATGATCACCTGCCAGGTGTTTTTATCTAGAAGCTGCATCTTGAGCCGCTCAAACCACTTCATACCCCGGGGAAAGAACAATGGCCTGCGCGGCATGCGTACGCCAAGCAGTGCTTCTACGATGCGCCCTTCGAGCAATGCAAAACCACGCAATGAGAACAAAAAGAATACCACTAACGGCAAACCAAAGATAAACAGGGAGAATGCCACCGAAATGGAGATGCCCATGGTACCCCAGGTGAAGTATATTATTCCGGTCAAAAGGGAGATTAACATGTAAAGCAGCGCACCCCAGGCTCTAGAATCAATATAAATGCCAAAGAATCGTCCAAAGATTGATCGGGGTCTGCGTTCTGAGGTCCGGGATAAACCAGGATAGGTGCGCCGTTCGACTTCAATGTATGCAGCAGCAGTTTCTGATGGTGTTCCATATTGCTCGATTGCAATTTGCAGGGCATCGCTTTCAGCCATTCCAGGTTCATGTTCCCGAAGGCCTATCACCGCTGTTCTCAAGTGGTCTTCAGCGTCTGCTAAAGCGTCTTGAACGGTGGCTATATCGCTGCCATTTAGTTCCTTTTTTAATTCGACCAGATATTCATCAACATTCTTAAGCATGGTTTGTTCCTTTCAGGGTTAGATCAACAAATGATTTGGTTTGCATCCAAATCTCAGTCCAAACTTCCAGAATTTCCCTGCCGCCTGGAGTGATGGTGTAATAACGACGTGGTGGTCCGGAAACCGATGGCTCAACTTCGCTGTCCAGCAAACCGTTCTTCTCAAGTGAGCGTAATACCGGATACAGGGCACCCTGCTTCATTAACGGCATATCTTGATTGTTCTCCTCCAGCAGTTTAGCTATCTGGTAGCCATACATCGGCTCTACGCTCTTATCCATCTCACAAAGAAGAACTAAAGAGGCAACACCGGCGTTCATCTCCTTTTGAAATTTTTTAGTCAAGTTATCTTTGTCAACCACAACGCATCCTTTCTCTTGATTATGAGGTTCAAGACACTATTAGTTTGCAACTAATGCAAGATAAGTAATATTGATAAGTTGATAATAGCATTAATTTATTAATAAGTCAAGCTTATTATTACTCTTGATTTCTCGCAATGAGGGTACTTATTTTGCAGAAATAAAGCACCTGTTCGAAAAGTGATTCAGATGGACCAATCATTTCGCATGTATAATGAAAATCAGCATGATCCTGCCAGCCAGCAGAATATCGATAATGAAGCAACAAGGTAAACCAATATGAGTGAGAAATCGTACGATCAAGGTCTAGAGCTGACCGAACCACAAAATCCCCTGCCGCCTATTTCCATCGAAGAACTGCCTGGAATCATGCGGGTTGCTGCCAACCGGGCGGGCTGGACCGAATTGACCCCCGTCCAATCGCGAGCCATCCCCTACCTGCAGGCACGGCGTGATCTGATGGTGCAGGCCCGCACCGGCAGCGGTAAGACGGGTGCATTCATCCTGCCGCTGTTAGATCAGGTTGATAAGGGCAAACCAAACTGCCAGGCGCTGATCCTTGTACCCACTCGCGAGCTGGCCCAGCAGGTTGCCGCAGATGCCAAGGTGCTTGCGGGGAATAATGGCATGCGCACGGTTCCAGTGTACGGCGGGACGAGCTATAAACCGCAAATCGAGGGATTTAAAAAAGGTGCTCATTGTGTCATCGGAACCCCGGGCCGCGTTTTGGACCACCTCATCAAGCGCAACCTGAATCTAAAAGGGCTGAAGTTTCTTGTTTATGATGAAGCAGATCGCATGATGTCAATGGGCTTCTACCCGGACATGCTGCAGATTCAAGAGTTCCTCCCAGGCAAGGAGATCAGCGGCTACATGTTTTCGGCCACCATACCTCCCCATGTAATCCGCTTATCGCAGCAATTCTTAACCTCACCCGATTTTCTCAGTTTGAGCAGCGACCATGTGCACGTGCAAGATACAGGGCATATCTATTACCTGATCCCTGGTATGGATAAAGAACGCTCCCTGGTGCGGATCATTGAGATGGAGACCCCCCACCAGGCGATCGTCTTCTGCAACACCAAAGCCCGGGTGAATTACGTGTCCGCTATCCTTCAACGTTATGGTTTTAACGCCGACCAAATCAGCTCCGATCTCTCACAGGGTGCCCGCGACAAGGTAATAAAAAGGGTCCGGGATGGCAAACTGCGGTTTTTGGTTGCAACAGATGTGGCCGCACGCGGCATCGATATCCCCAATTTATCTCATGTGATCCAATACGAACCTCCGGACGATGTAGAAGCATACATTCACCGTGCCGGTCGCACGGGTAGAGCCGGCGCAAGCGGGACAGCCATCATGCTGGTCAATATCAACGAGAAGAGCCAGCTCAACCGCATCGCGGCTCACTACGATATCGAATTCGAAAAACGACCTTTACCCACGGATGAAGATGTTCAGCCCCTTGTGGCCCAGCGGCTGGTCGGGCATTTAGAAACCCGCTTGCGAGGGCGCGACCGGCTGCAGATCGATCGCATGCAGCGCTTCTACCCATTGGCGAAAGACCTGGCAAGCAACGAGGATGGGTTGGCTTCATTGGCCATGCTGCTGGATGATTCCTATCATGAGTGGATGCACCAACCCCCAGATCTGCCCCCGGTGGAGAGTCAATCTCAGCCCAAGAAATCTCGGCGGGAAAAGAGCAAATCTCGTTATCGCGTGAGCAAAAAGAAAAAGGGATCTGCTTCCGGCCAGTCAAAAACATAGAATTCAAGATCCCAAATCTGCAATTCCACAATAATCCTTGTCTGTTAGCTGTCCTCGACACGCAATCCTATCCGCGTTATATCGACATCTGGAGAATTCTATGATTGAAGGCAACATTGGCATCTTGCACCCCGGGGAAATGGGAGTCACACTTGCTATGGCCGCGCAGAATAGCGGCATGCCCGTTTATTGGGTCTCTGAAGGTCGCAGCCCGGAGACACGCGCCCGCGCAGAACGGATTGAACTGAGTGACGCCAGCTCTCTGGAAAATTTATGTCGGGTTTGCTCCACCCTGATCTGTGTTTGCCCGCCCAGCGCAGCTCTAAATGTTGCTGAGCAGGTTGCATCGCTCGGCTACAGCGGTCTTTATATCGATGCTAACGCCATATCCCCGCAGCACTCCCAGGAAATAGACCAGGTTCTCCAAGCGGAAGGCATCAGCTATGTGGATGGCAGCATCATTGGTCCTCCGGCCTGGAAAGAAAATACCACCCGCCTGTATCTCTCCGGCGAACAAGCTGGTATGGCTGCATCCTCCTTCACAGCAGGACCGCTGGCTGTCAAGGTGATCGGAAGTGAAATCGGACATGCCTCGGCCTTGAAGATGTGTTATGCAGCCTACACCAAGGGCACCAGCGCATTATTATGCGCCATTCTTGCAGCAGCCGAAGCCCTCAATGTACGCCAGGAGCTTTCCTCCGAGTGGTCCATGTCCGGATCCAAACTGGATGAGGAAGCGACCAGCAGTGTACAGTGGGTGCCTGCGAAAGCCTGGCGCTTCGAGGGGGAGATGGAGCAAATTGCAGCGACATTTAATTCAGTAGGCATCCCGGATGGCTTTCATCTCGCCGCAGCAGAGGTTTACTCGCGCTTGTCAGATTACAAAGATCTCCCCCAACCAGATTTAGAGCATGTCCTGTCCTCTTTGCTGGGCGCACCAACTGATTGAATGCATGACGGTTTTCCTGGAGGTATAATAGATTCAGGGTTGAAACCATCCCCCGATATAATCATCGATAAACATTGCGATCCACATCACCGATCCACAAGTCCGGAAGTTTTCCGATTAAATCCTGTCAGGTCTCAACAGGAGAAAACGGTACTCACTTGAAGTGCTGCATTCGAGTAAATAGATAGCCAAAAAAAGGAGAATCTTGCATGTCCACTTATATTATGTTCGGGAAGTATTCCGCTGGTTCGATTAAGGAAATCAGCGCAGAACGGACCCAGAAGGCCAACCAGGTGATCAGTGATAACGGCGGCTCAGTAAAATCCGGGTATGCGATGCTTGGCGAAACCGACCTGGTGATGGTGACCGATTTCCCCAGCAACGATGCCGCCATGAAAGCCTCGGTTGGTCTATCCAAGCTGCTTGGGATCGCCTTCTCCACCGCCCCCGCGGTGAGTTTAGAAGAGTTTGATAAATTGGTTGGATGAGGAGTCCAAGATTGTTTCCTGTGAGCCGATATTCAAAATGATTTCGATTATCCAGGAAACAAACCAGATGAGGCCTGACAGGTAACCCAAACCGGAAAAATTTTCCAGTATGTGGTCTCCCGTCCAAAACATTGTTTGAGGTAAATAGGCACTGAAACAACCGCTCGCAGCTGCGAGCGGTTGTTTCTTTTCCGCACAATTCACTTCGTGATATCATCGGTTGGCATGCATATTCGCATCGGAGATTACTTAGCATGAACCATTGGGATTACGAGACCGACCTGCTTGTGGTTGGTTCAGGTGGGGGCGGCATGACCGCCAGCCTGGTTGGAAAATTACAAGGATTGGATGCTCTGATCCTTGAAAAAACTGAATACTTCGGAGGTTCAACCGCGCTATCGGGCGGCTTTGTTTGGGTACCGGATAATTACGTGATGGCTGAAGCCGGTATTCCCGATTCCCACGAACAGGCTGCTCTTTACCTGGAGACCATTATTGGGGACCAGGTACCCAAAGATAAGCAAGAGGCCTACCTGCATGCCTCCAAGGAGATGCTGTCATTCTTAAGGGAGCGCACCCGGGTCATATTCCAGCTGACTCCAGGTTACACGGATTACCACCCCGAGCTGCCAGGTGGCACACAAGGAGGTCGGGGTGTGGAACCTGTACCTGTTGATGGGAAAAAACTGGGTGACGAATTCAAGAATTTACGCGCCTCGATTTTCGAAGCACCCATGGGATTGGCTTTGACCTCCAAGGAATACCGCCAGGTGGGTATGCTCACCTCAACGTTGGAGGGGCTGCTGGCCGGAATCAAGATCGGCGTGAGAGCCGCTTACTGCGCCGCAGCGGGTGTGAAGCTGCTCACCCTCGGCCAGGCGCTGGCCGCCCGCCTGCGCCTATCACTGCTGGATGCACAGGTCCCTATATGGCTCTCCACCCCGTTGGATAAATTAATCGTAGAAAATGGACGCGTGGTTGGAGCACGAGCGACCAAAGGTGGACAGCCAATCAACATCAAGGCAAACTCTGGGGTTGTATTGGCTGCCGGCGGATTCCCTTTGAACAAGGAAATGCGGGAGAAATACCAGCAGCAGCCCATCGGTACTGAATGGACTTCTGCCAGCCCTGGCAATACCGGTGACGCAATCCAGATGGGGCAGGCGCTTGGCGGCGCGCTGGATCTGATGAATGATGCCTGGTGGGGTCCTGCGAGCCTCCCGCCCGGTTCCGTCCCATTCTTCCATGTTGGCGAGCGCGCCTACCCGGGGGGCATCATCGTAAATTCCCAGGGAAAACGCTTCATGAACGAATCCGCACCTTACGTGGATGCGGTCAAGGAAATTTACAGGCACAACCATGAAGACAGCAGAACGATCCCCTCCCATTTCATCATGGATCAGCGCTTCAGAAACAAATACCTCTTTGGAACGCTGTTTCCATTGGTGAGCATACCGCAAGAATACTTGGACAGTGGTTATTTTGTGAAAGCGGATACACTTGGAGAATTGGCGGAGTCGATCGGTGTTGATGTCCAGGGTTTGCAGGAATCCATCAAAAGGTTCAACCGGTTTGCAAGAAATGGCACTGATCAAGATTTTAATCGGGGGGACAGCGCCTACGATCGATATTACGGCGATCCCACAGTCAAACCAAACCCCTGCCTGGCACCGCTCAATAAACCACCCTTTTACAGCGTCAAGATTTACCCTGGAGATATTGGGACGAAAGGCGGGCTCGTCACGGATGAAAAAGCACGCGTGCTCAAGGAAGATGGGGGCATAATCTCCGGGCTTTACGCAGTTGGAAATACATCCGCCTCGGTAATGGGCAATTCCTATCCGGGTCCAGGAGGCACGATTGGTCCCGCGATGACCTTCGGCTACATCGCCGCGAAGGATATGATCGCCTCAAATAATAAGCAATAGTATTGATATGAATTTTCAGACTCGGAATTAGCCTGCGAATGTATGGGAGAAAGAATGGCCAAAACGAAGGTTGCGTTGTTCGGCGCATCGGGCACGATGGGGCACCAGGCTTTCAAGGAATTGTGGAAAAGAAGAGGTAAATATGATATTTCAATCCTGGTGCTGCCATCAGAATATAAATTAGGCTTGTTTCACAAATACGAACGAGAAGCCGGTGTCCCTTCTATCGATGGCAGTGGGGTTGCCGAGGGTGACGGATTCAAGATCGTCTGGGGGGACGCCACGAATTATCAAGATGTCTTTGAAACCATTAATGGCGCCGAATGGGTGCTTTCCGCCATGGCATATATTTCTCCCCAGGCCGATTATCACCCTGAAATCGCCAAGGCGGTCAACACGGAGGCTGTGATCAACATCATCAAGGCCATCGAAGCCCAGCCGAATGGTGCGGAGCACATAAAATTCATATATACCGGAACGGTTGCCGAGACAGGCAATCGCCCGGCAGGTATCCACATGGGACGAGCGGGAGACCCTCTCAAGCCTTCCGTGTTTGACTTCTATGCCATTACCAAAATCGCCGGGGAACGGGCTGTCTTAGAGTCATCGATCAAACATTGGGCTTCCTTGCGCATGACCTTCATCATGCCCACCAGCTATAAGGAGCTGCTTGTGCTCCAGGACCCGATCCTGTTTCACATGCCGGTCGATGCCTACATGGAAAACCTTGCCGACCGCGATGCAGGTTTTGGCCTGATAAACTGCCTGGACATCCCGGATGATTCTGATTTCTGGCGCCGGGTATACAATATGGGCGGCGGTCCAACAATGCGCTCGACGGCATATGACTACCTCAACCGGAACTATCAAATGGTCGGGTTATCTGGCGTAGAAGCCTGCACGCAACGCAGGTGGTTCGCGCTGCGCAATTTCCACATGCAGTACTACGAAGACAGCTATCTGCTCAATGAATATTTGCAATACTGGCGTACTTCCATTGATGCGTATTGGGAGCTAATCACGAAAGACCTGCCGCTTAACATGCGCCTGGTTGCATTCCTGGCGCGGTCGATCCCGGCATTCCGCAAGCGAGTTGAGCAGTCAACTTACTCAATAATGAAAGATATGGTCGAAAACCACAAGAATGGCAGCGCCTACTGGTACCAAAACCGGAATGATCTGCGCATCTCTGCTTTCTACAAAGACTATGCCACCTATGCAGAAATCCCTAGCTGGGACGAGGAAATACCAGACTCAGATCCAGATCCTGATTGGCAGAGACTGGATCACGGTTATGACGAGACCAAACCCTCGTTAACATTAGATGACCTCCAGGGTGCGGCTGGTTTCAGGGGTGGTGAGTGCCTGGCAGGTGAATGGGAGGGCGACATGTTCACCAGCCTGGATTGGAAGTGTGCTGCCGGGCATGAATTCCAGTCCAAGGCAAATACGATCCTCAAAGCTGGTCACTGGTGCCCAGAGTGCATGGCCCCACCCTGGGACTTTGACCGTCAGGCTAAAGAAAATCCGTTTTTCGCCCAGGTTTGGAACCCCGATCACGATCCCGATGAGGACAATTTCTACGCTGAAGAAGACATCCATGATATTCTCGACGCGGACCTAGAATGGGATAATCGCTCATAATTTGAATAATCATCAAATAGGTTTAGTTGCTGTAGATGAAGAACTTTTCTAATGCATTACAGTGATTATTAATCCATCTACTTTTATTGGAGCAATCAAATGACAACCAAAGAGATCATCAAATCGCAGTACCTAGCAGCGCTGGAGATGCTTAACCAGGCCATAATTCAATGTCCAGAAAATTTATGGCGGACAGCAATTCTAAGAACCAATTCTATCAAATCGCATATCATGCTCTATTCTACACACACCTGTATCTGCAGCCATCTGAAGAGGATTTCACCCCCTGGAAAACGCATTATGAGAACGCACATCGATTCTCTTCGCCTGAGCCTGTTTCGTCTGATGAAGTGGAAAGTGGGGAACCATATCAAAAGGATGAGATACTTGAATATCTAAATTATTGTCGGCAAGAGATTGAAGATAAAGTTACCGGATTGGATCTGGAGGCTGATTCTGGATTCAAATGGATTCCATTCAACAAGCAGGAACTGCAGTTCTATAATATCCGCCACCTGCAGCACCACACTGGCGAGCTGTGTGAACGTCTTGGGACGATCGCCGGTATCGATATCAAATGGGTGGGGATGATCAGATCGGACGAATAAAATTTAACCCAATTTAACTTGATTCAATCATAATTGGCACAACCAATGGACTTCTTACATTAACCTTTGCCAAAGAGGTGTTCTTAATGTGTTATTGGCAAATTCCTGTTCCGAACTGCCATCTCTAAGATTGAACAAACCTCAGAAGGTGCTTTCGCCCTGTCTCCTTTATTGTTTTCCACACTTCAACCCCAAATTCATAAATGGTAATTTTGTGCTTGATTTATCAAGCAGTTATCCCCTGGATGAAACAGGAATATGCAATCCTATGCCATTCATGAGCGGATCAAGAGATAACGATCCAAATTCTGTAGTGCTGATTTGAATATTATTGCCCCTTCACCAGGCGGTTTATCACAATAATATTTCTTTATACTCTAGTTTTTATCATAATTATGTCCGAAAGTGAAGTCTTTCTGTCGAAGTATTGACATTTCGGAAATATTAAGATATCCTGATTGTTGTGCTTGTAAACCTTAATAACTTATATTCCGAGAATGAAGTGAAAACTATGGATAAACTCGACCGAATTGATTGGGAAATTATCGCCCTGCTCAATAAAGACGGGCGTATGCCCAGCGCCGAGATTGCACGGCGTCTGGGGAACGTCTCCGCGCGCACCATCACCAACCGCATCGATGCGCTGACCAGGAAGGGCACCATTAACATCCGTGCCATTGTTAACCCGGAAAAGTTTGGTTACAGCGTATTGGCCGATGTGTTCATCGAGGTTGAGCCGGGGCGGGTGCGTGAGGTGGCTGAACGAGTCGCCGAGTTCTCACAGGTCAGCTATGTTGCCTGTGCCACCGGTGATACGGATATCAGCGTCTCGGTTCGGGCTCGCAGTATCGAAGAACTGTTCAACTTCACTACCGAAAAGTTGGGCAAGATCCCCGGCGTTCGCCGCACACAATCCTATCTCCTGCCGCTCAAAATAAAAGACCTGGACACCTGGCTGCCTCCGGATGTGCTTAGCGCCAAGCGGGTACACCAACCGGATAAACCCACAGTTCACTCCTGATGAGTGAGAATATCATTACCATAGGAGAAAGTGCATGAAAGAAACGGCGGTTGAGTTTGTTGGTGTAACCAAGCGTTTTGGTGACGTTGTTGCAGTGAACGATGTCAGCCTGACAATTGAGGATGGGGAATTCTTCTCCTTGTTGGGGCCTTCAGGATGCGGGAAGACCACGACCTGAGGATGATCGCCGGGTTGGAAACCGTGACCGAGGGCGAAATCTTGCTTCACGGGGAAACAGTGAAGGAGATGCCACCATTCAGGCGTCCGGTGAACACTGTGTTTCAAAATTATGCCTTGTTTCCACATTTGTCCGTAGAACGCAACGTGTCATTTGGTCTTGAGATGCAGAAGGTTCCTAAAGGTGAGATCAAGACCCGTGTGTCTGAAGCGCTGGAGATGGTTCGCATGGCAGATTTGGCAAAACGGCGACCCAATCAGCTTTCAGGCGGGCAGCAGCAGCGCATTGCACTGGCCCGCGCGCTGGTCAATCGCCCGGAGGTATTGCTGCTGGACGAGCCGCTCGGCGCGCTGGATCTCAAACTCCGTAAAGCCATGCAGCTTGAATTAAAACAGCTTCAAGAGCAGGTGGGCATCACTTTCATTTACGTCACCCATGACCAGGAAGAAGCGCTCACCATGTCAGACCGCATCGCGGTGATGGATGGAGGTAAGGTGCTTCAGCTCGGTTCTCCGGAAGAAATCTATGAACGTCCAAACACACGCTTCGTGGCAGATTTCATCGGCGAGACGAATATTCTGGAGGGCACAGCCGGAGCAATCAATGGCGAGTCCATTGACGTCTCGCTGGAGGGGCTGGCCATGGTAAAAGCGCACTGTAATGTACCGGTCAAGATGGGGCAGGCAGTGGGTGTGATTATTCGCCCGGAGCAATTCAGTCTTGGAGAGGACAGTATGCTCAAGGGGCGGGTAGAGGAAATGATCTACATCGGGACAGACACCCGCTATATCATCCGTCTGACCGATAAGACCAGCGTCACTGTGCGCGAACAAAACCTTGACCGCAGTCGGGCGCGTTTGTATCAAAAGGGAGATGAGGTGGGTTTGAAATGGGATCCAGCTCAGGCGTTGGTGCTAACGGAGTAGGAGGCAGACATGACAATTGAACCACGTACGAAACGTGAACGCATATCATTAAATGTACTCCTCAGCCCGACGTTATTCTGGCTGATCGTTTTCTTCGCAATTCCGCTTGTAATAATCTTCATCTACAGCTTCCTGGATAGAGGTAAATTCGGTGGCATCGTTTGGATATTTCAGATTGAAAACTACGTTCGATTTGCCGATCAGCTCTATATTCGCATATTCATACGTTCATTCTTTATTGCCTTGATTACTACGGTTATTTGTTTGTTAATTGGCTATCCAATGGCCTATTGGATGGCGCTCCAACCTCAAAAAAAGCGTAGTACTTATCTGCTCTTGATTATGCTGCCATTTTGGACAAATTTTGTGGTCCGGACTTATGCCTGGAGGATGATCTTGGCCAGGCAGGGACAGCTAAACCAATTGCTGATCGCCCTGAAAATCTTTACAAAGGATAATGCGCCTACTTATCTAAATACCAACGGAGCGGTGATCCTAGGGCTCAGCTACGTTTGGGTAGTCGCTATGGTCCTGGCTTGTTATGCCAGTCTAACCGGATTAGACAGATCACTTCTGGAAGCAGCTCAAGATCTGTACGCCAATTCGGTACGCACCTTTCTGCGGGTCACCCTCCCGTTAACGCTTCCTGGAATCGTTTCTGGATCCATCTTAGTTTTTGTACCTTCCTTCGGTGCCTTCGTGACACCCGATATGCTGGGTGGCGGTAAGGCGGATATGATCGGCAATTTGATTTCACAACAGTTTGGAGAAGCAAGCAACTGGCCATTCGGCTCAGCCATCTCTGTAATTCTGATCATTGTTATGCTTTTAGGCACTCTGCTCTATTTCCGTAGTCTGCGCAGCGAAAAAGCCCGAAGTTAGTGAGACGCTAATGACAACTCAAATCCCCCCACAAACCCGTCAATCTGAATTAACACTCGATTATCAGACCGAAGGATATACCAGCCTCTTGGGCCGGTTGAAGGGATGGCTTTTCAATAGCTATGCAGTCCTATTCTACCTATTCCTGTACGCCCCGATAATCCTATTGATCGTGTACTCATTTAATACATCTCGCTTCCCCACTTACTGGACAGGGTTCACGCTGGAATGGTATCAAGTACTATTTAACGATCACTTGATCGGAAGCGCCCTGAAAAACACGCTGATCGTATCGATCACCTCAACGATTATTGCCACAATCATCGGGACGATGGTCGCGGTGGGGATTGAACGCTACCGTTTCCGGACAAAGCCAGCTGTAGACGCGTTGCTTCTCATGCCCATCATCATCCCGGATATCGCCATGGCGATCATGCTGCTGGTCTTTTTCGTATTGATCAACATGGACCTGGGTTTAAACACCATCATAATCTCACATATAGCCTTCAACATATCTTTTGTGGCAATCATCGTCCGGGCGCGCATGGCCTCAATTGGCCCCGATCTGGAAGAAGCCGCTAATGACCTTTATGCCAACGAGTGGAAAGCGTTTTGGCGGGTGACTTTCCCCTTACTGATTCCAGGCATTCTTGGTGGGGCTCTGTTTGCCTTCACACTCTCGCTGGATGATTACGTGATCACAAACTTTGTCTCTGGCCCCGGATCGACCACATTACCTATTCGAATTATCGGGATGACAAGGAGAAATATCACACCGGAGATAAATGCTGTCTCATCGATGATGCTCCTGGCCGCAATGCTGCTGGTCCCATTATCCTTATGGTTGCAAAGGAGAGAAGATATGAAATGAATTTCATAATTACGAAAACCCTACAAACAGATTAATTAGATTAATTCGCCAATATGGAGGAAGTGATAAATGAAGAAGATTCTATTCGGAATACTCATATTACTGTTCGTGATTGGTATTACCGCTTGCGCCAGCGCTGATACTCCTGTTGCCCCCGAGGTAGAAGACCCAGCCGAATCCAGTGGTGAAGAGGCTGTGGTTGAAGAGGCTGGGGGTGAGGAGGACGGTGGAACATTGTACTTCTATACCTGGAGTGAGTATATCGATCCCGATATATTCGCCCAGTTTGAGGAAGAGACTGGCATAACAGTTGTCGAAGATATTTTCGGCAGCAATGAAGATCTGCTTGCCAAACTGCAGGGCGGCGCGACCGGTTACGATGTTTACGTCCCGTCCGACTACATGGTTGCGATTATGATCGAAGAAGGGCTGCTGGCGGAACTAGACCACAGCCGCCTTGAAACGATCGGCAACCTCGACCCGACCTTTACCGACCCGCCCTTTGACCCCGGTATGGAGCACTGTTTGCCTTACTTCTGGGGGACCACCGGCATCGGCTTCAACTGGGAGGATTGGGAAGAAGCACCTGACAGCTGGGCGTACCTCTTCGACCCAGCGTTATCTCAGAACTTCAGCGGTCAAATCTCGTTGCTGGACGATATGCGCGAAGTGTTTGGCGCAGCGCTGATCTACCTCGGTTACAGCGCTGGGACGACCGACGAAGCCGAATTGGCCGAGGCCAGGGACCTGGTTATAGGTATAAAAGATGATATCTATTCATTCGAATCAGATACATATGAAGACCTTATGCTGACCGGGGAGACCAGGTTGGCCCAAGGCTGGAGTGGAGATATTTTTGTCGCTCAGGGCGAGGATGAGAATATCGACTACATTATCCCGCAGGAGGGCGCGGTGATGTGGGTGGATAATTTGTGCATCTCTGTCGATGCCGCAGCAGATCCCGAAAGATTGGAGCGGGTCTATAAGTGGCTGGACTACCTCAATCGCCCAGACATCGCAGCTCAGAACACAAACTGGGTTTGGTACGCTTCACCCAACGCCGCCGCTGAGGATGGGATATTGGAAGAAATCCTCACTTATCCAGCCATCTATCCCGATGAAGAAACTTTTGCAAGACTGCAGTACCTGGGAAATGTTGGTGATGCCACAGAGATCTATTCCCGTATGTGGACAGAAATCAAGTCAGAGTAGGCATGCGTCAATAATCTAAACATTCATGGATTCCTAGGGCGGCTCCCTCTTCATTGTTGCTACTTCCTTGCCCCTTCATAGAGGAGCCGCCCTTTCTTGCTTAACTTTCGCCAGAGGCTTATTGAACGACCAGCGTCCTAGGAGACCCGCAAGCAGAATAAATTAATACTTATAAGGAGAGTGAAATGACCCAGGAGGAAAAAAATATAGGGGGCAACAGCTCAGTGCCGTCGCACGCCCAGGTAGTCATTGTTGGAGGCGGGGTGGTTGGGTGCAGTGTCGCCTATCACCTGACCAAATTAGGCTGGAAGGACGTCGTTCTGCTGGAACAAACCCAGCTGACAGCAGGCACCACATGGCACGCCGCGGGGTTGATCGTCAGCGGTTTTTCCACTGAAACCACCATCAACATGGCCAAGTACACCCGTGACCTTTACGAAAAAATTGGCGAGGAAACCGGCCAGGACACTGGCTTCAAGCCAGTTGGATACTTGCAAACTGCCAGCAGCCCAGATCGTATGGACAGTCTCCGGCGGAGAATGGATTTTTCACGCTGTCATGGCGTTATGACGGAGGAGATTTCAGCCTCAGAAGTACAAGAAATGTGGCCCCTGTTCGATACCACCGACATCCTGGCCGGATTTTACACCGCCAGCGATGGACGCTGTAATCCAATAGACACCACGATGGCATTGGCAAAAGGTGCCCGGATGGGCGGCGCGCTGATCTGCGAGGAAACTAAAGTCACTGGGATCAAGAAAAGCAATGGTCGCGTGACCGGCGTGGTCACAAATAAGGGAGATATTGAAGCAGAATACGTGGTCAACTGCGGCGGGATGTGGGCCCGGGAATTAGGGAAGATGGCCGGAGTCAATGTCCCCTTGCATGCCGCAGAGCATTACTACCTGATAACCGAGCCGATAGAGGGGATGCATAAGAATTTACCGATTGTGGAAGATCCTGACCTTTTCGCCTACTACCGGGAAGAAATGGGTGGGCTCATGCTGGGTATGTTTGAACCTGTGGGAGGCCCCTGGGGAATGGGTGGGATACCTGAGGGCTTCAGCTTTGGAGAGATCCCACCGGACTGGGATCGCCTGATGCCTTACATCGAAGATGCGATGGAACGTATTCCAGTGGCCAAAGAAGCTGGGGTCCACAAGTTTTTCTGCGGGCCAGAGAGTTTCACGCCCGATATGGGCACATTGATGGGCGAAGCACCAGAACTAGAGAATTTCTTTGTTTGCGCAGGTTTCAACTCCTTGGGAATTCTCTTTGGGGGAGGCGCAGGTCAGATCATGGCGCAGTGGATTGCTGATGGTCTGCCGCCCGTTGATATCAGTGAGGTCAATCTCGACCGTATGATGCCGTTTCAGAACAACCCCAAGTATTTGCATGATCGCACCGTGGAACTGCTGGGCTGGCAGTATATCAGCTGGCCCAACCTCCAGCCCGCAACAGCGCGCAGCTCACGAAAATCCGCAATGTACGACCGCCTTGCGGATGCCGGAGCGTACTACGGTCAATCGGTTGGATGGGAGTACCCGGATTGGTTCGCTCCTAAGGGTAAAGAGCCGAAGGTTGAGTACTCCTGGTTCCGCCAGAACTGGTTCGAGTGGAGCGCGGCTGAACATAAAGCCGCCCGCGAGGCAGTCATATTAATGGATCTGACCCATATGTCCAAGTTCCTGGTCCAGGGCCGCGACGCAGAGAAGCACCTTAACCGCATCTGTGCGAACAATGTCGCCGTACCGGTTGGCAAGATCGTCTACACCCAATGGTTGAACGAACAAGGCGGTATTGAAGCAGACATGACCGTTACTCGCCTGGCCGAGGATTGTTATTATCTTGTATTGGTTGATGCTGCTCATCATCACTGTTTAACCTGGCTCAAGCGCAATATTCCTGCTGAAGCCCACGTATTCGTCACTGACGTCACATCCGGATACAACATCATCAACGTCCAGGGCCCAAATTCTCGCCAGCTGATCAGCCGCCTTACCAGCGCAGACATGGCGAACGAAGCATTCCCATATCTGACATATCAAGAAATCGACATGGATTATGCCCTTGTCAATGCTTTACGAGTGACCTATGTGGGTGAATTGGGCTGGGAGCTGCACGTGCCGACTGATTTCACCCTGCATGTCTTTGATGCTCTCGTAGAAGCTGGAGAAGATTTAGGGTTGAGGCATGCCGGTTTTCAAGCGCTCGACTCACTCCGCATAGAGAAAGCCTATCGTGATTACGGCCATGATATCGACAATACCGATACGCCATTGGAGGTGGGGCTGAACTTTTTTGTAGACTATGAAAAGCCAGGAGGCTTTATCGGAAAGGAAGCTCTATTGAAACAGAAGGAGGAGGGTGTCAAGTCGCTGTTCGTGCAGTTTCTGCTGGAAGACCCACAACCTCTGTTGTACGGATCTGAACCCATATTCAGGGATGGTGAATTTGTTGGTGATCTCGGAGCCGGGTCGTATGGACATACGCTGGGGGGAGCAGTTGGATTGGGGAATGTCGAAAATGAAGATGGTGTGAACGCCAATTTCATAAAGAGCGGCAGCTACGAGATACTGGTAGCCAGCAAACGATATAAAGCCAAGGCTTCCCTTCGGCCGATGTATGATCCGAAGGGTGAAAGGGTGCGTTCCTGACGTGTTTAGGGAGATGATTTATGTCCAATAAACTACCCACCCAGGCCCAGGTTGTGGTGATCGGCGGTGGTGTTGTTGGTTGCAGTGTTGCCTACCATTTAACCAAGCTTGGTTGGAAAGACGTGGTGCTGCTCGAGCGCAAGACACTCACCTCTGGCACCACGTGGGCCGCGGCTGGCCTGGTCGGCCAGCTGTGGGCTTCAAGCGCACTTACCAAGCTGGCCAAGTATGGCACCGAGCTCTATTCACAGCTGGAAGATGAGACTGGGCAGACAACCGGCTTTGTGCGCAGCGGGTCTCTCAGGGTCGCCCGGACAGAAGCCCGCAAGAGCGAATATGATCGAGCGGTGGGAATGGCACGCGCATTTGGAGTGCAGATCGAGGAGATCAGTTTCGAACAAGCACGCAAAATGTGGCCCCCCATGCGGACGGACGACGTGGTGGCAGTTTATTACCAGCCGAATGATGGCCACACCTCGCCGGTAGATACCGCCCGGGCGATGGCAAAAGGGGCTCAGATGGGTGGCGCCAGGATTATCGAGGGGGTAAAAGTCACCGGAATTACTTTGAAAAACAATAGCGTAGATGAGGTGATTACTGACCAGGGGGTAATTGCCTGTGAATATATCGTCAACTGCGGCGGTATGTGGGGGCGAGAAATCGGAAAGATGGTGGGGGTCAGCGTTCCTCTGCATGCAGCCGAACATATGCACATAACAACCACCGCCATCGAAGGCGTTTATCCGGAGATGCCTGTTCTGCGCGACATGGACGGATATATATATTTCAAGCAGGAAGGGGATGGTCTTCTCATGGGTGGCTTTGAACCCACAGCCAAGCCCTGGGGCATGAAGGGCATTCCAGAGACTTTCGAATTCACCGAACTGGCGGAAGATTGGGACCAGTTCGAGATATTTATGCTGAATGCTATTCAGCGCTGTCCAGCCATGCAGGATGCCGGGATTATGCACTTCACTGTTGTACCGGAAAGCTTTACTCCCGACAACAAATACATGCTTGGAGAAGCGCCCGGGGTTAAAAATTTCTTCGTTGCGGCTGGGATGAACTCGCTGGGTATAGCCAGTGCGGCAGGTGCCGGAAAAGCAATTTCTGAGTGGATTGTTGAAGGTCATCCAACTGATGATTTGTGGGAAGTAGATATCAGGCGCTTCCACGGCTGGCAGAGCAACAGCCTGTATTTGCAAGATCGGATCACTGAGACTGTCGGCCTGCTGTACGCCGACCACTGGCCCTTCAAACAACCTGAGACAGCCCGGTCGGCCCGCCGCTCGCCATTGCACAACCAGCTCAAGGAGCGTGGCGCCTGCTTCGGTGTGGTATCCGGTTGGGAACGGGCCAACTGGTTTGCGCCAGAGGGGGTAAAACCAGAATATAAATACAGCTGGGGGCGGCAAAACTGGTTTGAATACGCCGCAGCAGAGCACATGGCTGTGCGCAAGGGGGGTCGGGGTTTACGACCTGACTTCAATGGCTAAATTCCGATGCCAGGGAAGGGATGCCAGAGATGTACTGCAGCGTGTATGCGCAAACGATATCGACGTACCGATCGGTAAAGTAGTTTATACACAGCTGCTTAATCAGCGAGGTGGTATTGAAGCAGACTTATCGGTGACTCGCCTGGCAGAGGATTCCTTTTTTATCGTCACTGCCGGTGTGACCGAAATCCGTGATTTTGACTGGCTGAGCCGCCACATTCCCGGAGACAGCCATGCTGTACTGACCAATGTGACCTCGGCGTATGCAATGTTGGGGGTAATGGGACCTGAAGCACGTGAAATGCTCTCAAAGCTGACCGACGCAGATTTATCCAACGATGCCTTTCCTTTCGCTACAGCACAGCATATAGATTTTGCCTACGCCAGGCCATTGGTGCTCAGGATGTCTTACGTTGGCGAATTGGGTTGGGAGCTCTACGTGCCAACTGAATTCGCCCACGGGGTGTTCGAGGCCTTGATGGCTGAAGGCGAGAAGTTTGGCTTGCTCCCTGTCGGTTTGCATGCAGTGGATTCACTTCGACTGGAAAAAGGGTATCGTCACTGGGGTTCTGATATTACGCCGGACGATACCCCGTTCGAGGCAGGTCTGGGTTTCGCTGTCAAGCTCAACAAGGGTGACTTTATTGGCCGCGAGGCTCTGATTCAGCAGCGCGAATCTGGCTTAACCCGCAAGCTGGTCATGTTTACTTTGGGCGATCCCGAGCCTATGCTCTACCATGATGAGCCGATTTACCGCAATGGTGAACTGGTCAGCAGTGTTACCCACGGCGCATATGCCCATATGCTCGGGTGTGCTATGGGTATGGGATATTTGGAAAACCCGCAGGGCATAAGCGACGAGTGGATTCTTTCCGCAAAATACGAAATTGACGTGGAAGGGGAGCTCATTCCTGCAAAGGCACATCTCAAAGCACCATACGATCCAGCGCGTAAACGAGTGCGAATGTGACCCGGAGGTGGTGATATTCCATGGATGATAAATTTGACATTCTCTTCGAACCAGTGCAAATAGGTCCGGTTGTGGCACCCAATCGTTTCTACCAGGTACCGCATTGTAATGGTTTGGGATACAGGATGCCGCGCGCCCATGCTGCCATGCGCGGCATGAAAGCCGAAGGTGGCTGGGGGGTTGTCAACACCGAGCTCGTTGAAATCCATCACAGCACCGATATGATGCCGTTTGCTGAAGGGCGACTCTGGGAGGATCGTGATATCCCCGCCATGCAGAAGATGACCGAGGCAGTCCATCGGCACGGGGCGCTGGCAGGCTGCGAGCTGAGCTTCAGCACATATGATGCCTGGAATTTCTATTCGCGTGCGCCAGCGCTCGGGCTGCGTTCAAAAGGGAAAACCTTCTACTTTCCGGGACAAACGCGGCGCATGGATAAAGAGGACATCCGTAATGTACGTCGCTGGCACCGTGCGGCCGCCTTACGCGCCAAGAAAGCAGGCTTCGACATTGTATATTGCTATGCCGCTCATAACCTGTCCCTGGCAATGCACTTTCTCCTGCGACGCTACAATGACCGCACGGACGAATACGGCGGCAGTTTGAAGAACCGGGTGCGCTTCCTAAAAGAGTTGATCGAAGAGACCAAAGAAGCGGTGGGCGATACATGCGCTGTGGCGGTGCGGTTGGCCGTGGACGAACTGATGGGTGAGGATGGCCTCACCCATGATGGAGAAGGGTATGAAATTGTTTCCATGTTAGCTGAATTACCTGATTTATGGGATGTTAATATCAGCGAGTGGGACAACGACTCGGAAAGTTCCAGATTTAAGAAAGAGGGTTTCCAGGAACCTTATATCAAATTCGTTAAATCGCTCACCACCAAACCTGTGGTTGGCGTGGGTCGCTATACTTCACCGGATGCCGTGGTTTCAGCCATACGCCGCGGGATTATGGATCTGTGGGGTGCAGCCCGGCCCTCAATAGCCGATCCTTTTCTACCTAAAAAAGTCGAGCAAGGTCGTCCTGAAGATATCCGGGAATGCATCGGCTGTAATATTTGTGTTTCAAGTGATTTGCTGTTTGTTCCGATCCGCTGCACCCAGAACCCTACCATGGCTGAGGAATGGCGCCGGGGTTGGCATCCTGAAAAAGTCGTGCCCCAGGTAAACCCAAAAGAAGTGATGGTGGTTGGAGGCGGTCCGGCCGGGTTGGAGTGCGCCCGCGTCTTGGGTCAGCGCGGCAATACTGTTTCGCTGGTAGAGGCACGCACAGAGTTTGGTGGAAGAGTGGCGTTGGAATCCAATCTTCCTGGATTGGCTGAGTGGCGCCGTGTGATAGATTGGCGTCTTTCCCAGATCACAAAAATGGATAATGTGTCCCTATTTCCTGGCAGCCACATGAGTGCTGAAGAGATCTTGAATGCTGGAATTGCTGATGTTGTTATCGCCGCTGGAGCGAAATGGCGCCGCGATGGAGTTGGTCGTGAGCTTTGGCAGCCCATCCCAGGCCATGACCTTGCACATATTTTTACGCCAGATGACATCATGGCCGGTAAACTCCCCGATGGGAGAGTCGTGGTTTATGATGACGATCATTACTACATGGGCGGCGTTCTTGCCGAACACCTGGCAAACCAGGGATGTGAAGTCACCCTGTTAACTCCTGGGCCCATGGTCTCATATTGGGCACAATATACGATGGAGCAGCACCGCATCCAATCCAGGTTGATGTACTTAGGTGTCAGCCTGTACCCACAGCATATCCTGGAATCTATCCGCGCGGATAGTGTCACAATTTCAAATACGGTCTCTGGTGTGGGGACAGATTTTCCCTGTGATGCAGTGCTGCTCGTCACCGATCGTCTGCCCAATGACGCGCTCTACCAGGCGCTCAAACCAGCACTTAACGAGAAGAAGTTATCTTCTTTACGCCTGATCGGGGATGCCCAAGCTCCCGACATTATCGCACAAGCAACTTTTTCAGGATATCTTGCTGCAGCTGAGTTTGACGAAACAATCCCCGATGGGACACCCTTTAAGGTTGAATATATTGAGGCTTAATACCGGCCTAACCTGAATTATCTCCCCCTTCTTCTAGAACGTTCGGTGGAATCCAGGTGGTAACATTTTTTATTTTAAGCGGTAAGAGAAAGGTTTGCGTTTGGTGTACACCGGGAATCTTGCCCAGCACTTCGATCACGAAGTTGTATAACTCTTCGATGTTGCGAGCCCTTACTGAAGTGATGACATCTGTGTCGCCGGTGGCGCAGGCAACGTAACTGACCAATGAGAACTCTGCAACTCTTTCAGCCACTTCACGCAACTGGCCCGGCTCAGTTTCTATGAAAACATCTGCCAGCACCCCAAATCCCACCATATCCGGGTTGACAACTGCACGGACGTTAATAACACCCTCCCTGGTCAGCACCTCAACGCGATTAGTCACTGTACGCGCCGAGACACTGCCCAAACGTCGAGAAATCTCTGCGCTTGGCATTCGCCCATCCTCATTCAGCAGGGCGATAATCTCAAGGTCCGTGCGATCGGGTTTAAACACAGATCTCAAACCACACTCTCTTTACTAATTTGTACAGGTAATAATGGATCAACATTAGGATAACCCATTATTTCCGAAATGTCAATAAAACCGCTCTCTTACTTCAGAATCGGATGTAATTAATGTTATTTTTGGAATAATTCGAAACCAATGTGTTATAATTCGCCTGATAATAGTCTTCCTAATGGATGATGAAATCAAATCCAAACAAGGTAAATTTGAGCCTAAGCGTCTGCAATTCAGGGATTTTTGGACATATAAATAGTCCTGGTTTGGGGATAGCTTACTTTCGAACATGGAGATAGCAATATGACCGTTGAAGTTAGGGAAAACCTGCTTAAATCACTTGCCGATTCTCATTCTAGTCTCAATGCGATGATCGATGGAATTGATCCAGAAATGATCGTTTATGCAGATTCAGGGTGGCGGATCAGGGATATTATCGGGCACATCGCGACATGGATTCACCAAACAGCCAAATCACTACGCGCTTACCAGGCAGGGAGCGAGTATTCCATCCCCAACCTTGAGGAGGATGATTTCAACGAAAAGACTGTCAAAGTGCAGCGCGCGATGACTGCTCAGCAAGTCTATGGGGAATGGGAACAAGCACGTGAGGATCTTAACCATGCCATCGAGAGCATGCCACTTGACCTGTTTCCTGGTGATCTGCTCTATCCCTGGGGGGATGACCGCGGCAGTATTGCCGATTTAGTTGAATTCGTTACCGGTCACAATACAGAGCACCGTGATGAAATCTTGCAGGCTCGGAATAAGGCTTGACCGGCTGGCTCATTTCCCATTGCTGCACATCTCAGCTTGAATTTTGAAAAGGCTGTCAGATAAATGCCAAATATTGAACCCATTCGACCCAATCTGCGTGTTGATGTACTCAGCGCCGACCAGGTATCCGAGATCAGAGCCGCCACCCTGCACATCCTGGATACGGTTGGAGTGCACTTCCCATCGGAACAAGCTTTAAATGTCTTTGCCGAACATGGTGCACGGGTAGACCCGGAGAGTCAGATTGTGCGGCTTTCCCCCGATCTGGTTCTAGAGGCAATCAACCACGCGCCGCGCACGTACACCCTTTCAGGACGGGCTGAGGGAACTGACCTGCTCCTCGACGGTAAATCCAGCTACTTCTCAACCGACGGCAGTGGGACAAAAACAATCGATTTTAATACCGGCGAGCAGCGCAGCTCTCGCAAAGATGACGTGGCGATGATGGCCCACGTGGCAGACTATCTCTCGTCGATTTCTTTCTATTGGCCGATCGTCAGCGCACAGGATTACGGACGGGCTGCACCGTTACATGAATTGGATGCCAGCTTCAACAATACGGTCAAACACATCCAGAGCGCGACGATCATAGGCAAAGAAATTGCTCACCATTCTTTGCGCATGGCTGAGGTGATCGCCGGTGGGAGCGTCGAAATGCGTACCCACCCACCGCTCTCCAGCCTGGTCTGTACGATTGCACCCCTGGGCCAGGATAAAGAAGGCATCGAAGGCGCGATGACCTTTGCGGAGGCGGGTGCACCTGTGGGATTTATGGCGATGCCGAATATTGGCTCTACATCACCAGCAACGATGGGCGGGGCACTGGTGATCGGCAATGCCGAGGTAGTCAGCGCAATGGTGCTGATGCAGTTGGTTGCTCCCGGCGCACCAGTTTTCCACTCGCTTTTGGCTTCGGTGATGGATCCACGATCGGGTGATTACATTGCCAGCTTATCAGAGAAATATCTGTGCAACACCGCAGCGGTTCAGCTGGCACACGACTGGGGTGTCCCGGCACTGGCAGGCGCGTATAGTGTTGATTGCCCCGACCCCGCCTCGTGGCAGCTGGGCCGGGATAGTGTGTACACCTCACTTTTGACCCCTTTTGCGGGTGCAGATATGGTTGAGGGACTTGGCCTCCTAAAGGCGGCGACGCTGCTGCTACCGGAGCAAATCATTTACGACGATGAGATTTATCACACCCACCGTGTGTTGTTGGAAGGTGTGGACACCAGCGCCGATAAATTGGCCCTGGATGTGATCAAGACGGTCGGCCCGGGTGGGCATTTCCTCGGTCAGAAACACACCCGCCGCACAATCCGCGATATCTGGATACCAAAACTCACTCACCCCGGTCCGACAATGGACCATCAACCTCCACCTGATATCCGTGAGCGAGCTAAAGAAAGCTTTGAGAAAATATTACTGGAACATCGACCTGATCCATTACCGCAAGATATCCAGGTCGAATTACAAAACATCATGAAGGCGGCTGAAAGGCGGCAGCCGATTTAATAATTATTGTTTTTGCTCATCCTTTCTGTAAGAGTTTGAAAACCCGGTCAAATTGGGTAAAATTATCTCCTAAAGTGAATTGGCAGCCCTGATTTCTTCCACCCCAACGAGAGGTTTATTTATGAGCGAGAATACACACGAACTGGGTCGAGTCAAATTTGTGCAGCTGCAGCCCAATGGCCTGATAATCAAAACGCCATCAGGCTATTTCTACGATGCTTCCCGTTTAGTTAAGGTAGACAGTCTAACCATCAATTCGCTGGGTATCGAAGCCGATACTGCAGATGGCGAGCATGTGCTCGATATCCACCATATCGACCACCCTGATAAGGCTTACGACAACGACGATCTTGTCTGCATAGGATTCACCTCCCACTACCAGGCGATGCGTGATCGTTTTGGTGAACACATGGTGGATGGCATCGCGGGTGAGAACATCATTATCGATTATGAACCCGAGGTCTGGTTGGAGGATCTCGGTCAGCAAATCGTCATCGAGAACGCAGGTTCAGGGCGTTTAGCACGTTTAGATGTATTAAGCTTCGCGGCACCCTGTGAGGAGTTCAGCCATTTCGCCGCAGATAGCCAGGAAAAACGGCTCCCAACCGCTGAGTTGAAAAGCACGCTTCAATTCCTGGGGAAGGGGCGTCGAGGCTTTTTATTGGTATTTAGCGATGATCAGGAACCAACAACTGTCCGACCGGGGGATAGGGTATATTCCGTTGGTAAGGAAAAATTTCAATAATGGCATACAATCCGATCAATCTCGCTTTGCGTTTTATCCTAGAGATAACGGCGTTATTCGCCCTGGGGTACTGGGGTTGGACTCAGCATGATGGCATCTGGCGCTTCGTGTGGAGCCTCGGGCTGGTCCTCCTGGCTGCGGTGATCTGGGGCACCTTCGCTGTTCCGGATGATCCCAGCCGATCGGGGAATGCACCGGTGCCAGTTCCGGGAATAGCCCGGCTGGCAATCGAATTGGCTATCTTCGCAGCTGGAACCTGGGCATTCCTTGCCGCAGGCCAGCCTATATGGGGTGCAGCACTTGGAATCTTGACTGTTCTTCATTATGCCCTGTCGTACGATCGCATAGCCTGGTTGTTGAAACAGTAGCGATTTTTCACATATCCTTGAGCATCCTCAATTCCGCTGTCGAGCGTATTTGGATTCATGAGTGCGAAAGTATGAAGTTGGTTGTGAAGAGAGATGCAGTAAAATATGGGGGAAATCCGACATTATATAGTATTAGAAAAATCCATTCCCATATATAGCTTTTACTTTCCCGAGGGTTCTTCCATGACAGTCATTGAACAAATTCACGCGCATCGCTCAATCCGCAAATACAAACCCAACCCCGTCCCCGATGACCTGCTGCAGAAGATCTTAAAGGCTGGCATCCGTGCCTCTTCTTCTGGCAATATGCAAACCTATTCGATTATCGTCACGGCGGATCAGACCTTGCGTGAGCAGTTATTTACAGCCCACTTCGAACAGAATTTGGTGCTGGAAGCGCCCCTGCTGCTCACCTTCTGCGCGGATTTTCACCGCATGCGGCAGTGGCTGCGCCTCAGCGATGCTCCAGATAATTTCGATAACTTCATGAGCTTCATGATCGCCGCCATCGATGCCATCCTCGTCTCGCAGAATGTCGCCCTGGCAGCCGAATCCGAGGGTTTGGGAATTTGCTACCTGGGCAGCACGTTCTCAAATTGCGACCGGGTCGGGAGAATTCTCGATCTGCCGGACAATGTCGTGCCGGTTGTTGGCTTCGCTCTAGGTTACCCCAACGAAGAGCCCGATCTGCGAGATCGCCTCCCGCTGGATGGCCTGGTTCACTACGATACTTACCAGGATTACAGCGATGATCGCGTGGCTGTGATTTATAAGGAGCGTGAAGTCAAGGGCTGGGAGCGTTATATGAGCTACCCGCGATTGCGCAAACTAATCGTCGACTCTGGTGTTGAAAACCTGGCCCAGGTGTATACATCCGTGAAGTATTCAAGGCGCTCACACCAGGAATTTTCCAGGAAAATAATTAACTATCTCAAAGAACAGGATTTTATGAACTGATTAAAGTATTCGTAGTTGAAAGTTGGCTTAAACTCAACCAGGATTTCATCCCCAAATTTATTTGCAGCTTATTTCTTTCAAGGGAGAAATCTTAACAAATTAAAAAGAATTGCTCATCTTGCCAGCTGGCAGAAAGGAATCAATTCTCCGGGTTCAACCTCAGCATCCGAAAATACCGAACAATCCTGTGGGTTGTAGCAGGTGGTACATACCCGCTTAATCGCCCGCGCACTGAACAGCTCTACATCTGGTGAAAGAAAATCACTTCTTGGCGGTTCCTCACGCATCAGATCGGTGCTGAGGTATTTTTTATTGCAATCGGGAAAGACCGTTGCAACGATCGCTCCACTGCCAAGATTATTCTGAGCTTTTATGGCACCCAGGAAATTTGCCCCTGATGAAATACCGACCCCGAGACCCAGCTCTCTGGCCAGCTTTTGAGCCATGATGATCGCATCCCCATCATAAATGCTGACCACCTGATCCAATTCATCCAAATCAACAATGGGGGGGATAAACTCATCAGATATTCCCTGGATCCTGTGGTGACCAATATTGCAGCCCGTGGATAGGATTGGCGAGTCGGCAGGTTCCAACGGGTGCAGTTTGATAGCCGGATTTTTCTCTCTGAGAAAATTTCCCGCTCCCATGATCGTGCCGCCTGTACCCACACCTGCAACAAACGCATCTGGTTCTAAAGAATGATACTTCAACTGCCACCAGATCTCAGGTCCCGTAGCCTGGTAGTGAGCATCGCTGTTATCTTGATTTGAAAATTGCCGGGGTAGATAAACGTCGTCTCGGGAGTTGGCAAAATCCTCAGCCTGCTCGATACTCCCCACGAATCCACCCTCTTCTTTGCTCACCAGGACGATTTTTGCCCCCAAACTTTTCAGCAAGTTGATCCGCTCTGCGCTCATCCAATCCGGTATAAAGATCACAACCGAGTGCCCCAATGCCCTTCCGATCGCGGAAAATGCGATTCCGGTGTTGCCGCTGGTCGCCTCCGCGATCACATCCTTGGGTTTTAATTCACCCTTTTGATAAGCTTGATCCAGGATGTGGAATGCCATGCGATCCTTGATGCTGCCGGTCATATTCAAGTTTTCAGCCTTGGCATAAAGTACCCGCCTCTCACCTCTATAGATAAAATCAATTACCAGCAGAGGCGTATTGCCAATCATGCTCGAAAATTCATGGACACGAGAGTCATATTGAAGTGTCATGATTACGGCTCCATTTGTATTATTACCGACGTTAGATAATCATCGCTGCTATAAATATTACACTAACATTTGTAATTGGTGAAGAATTTCCCAAGTAATCTTTCTTAATTCTCAGGTTCACTACTTTTCCTGGTTGAGTAATGGCAAAGAGCCAGCACCAACCCCAGAACTTTCTTTGTCAATCCATTGTTCCCGGGATATACTGGAATTAAAGTAGATAAGTTGACCCATAGGCGTTTTTACTTATTTTGAATTTAATGGAGGAACTGAGTGACATTACAAATCTCTTCAGAAACACGCTACAGCGACCAAGAATTAAGGGATTTAACCTTGGCAGGCATCCAATTGGATGCCAGTGAATTCCTCGATATCATCTTTATCGATTGCTCCTTTGTCGAGACTACCTTCAAGAAATGCAGGTTTGTCAATTGCGAATTCAAACGCTGTGATTTAAGCCTGAGCAAGATACCTGGAAGTATTTTTGTTAACACATTCTTCGATGAATCGAAAACTATCGGGGTTAACTGGGCGCAGGCTGATTGGACCACGAGAGATTTGGGAAGACCGATCAAATTCAACAAATCGGCTCTCAACCATAGTACGTTTATCGGGCTAATCCTGAAAGACATTCAAGTATTAAATTGCCAGGCTGTAAATGTTGATTTTCGCGAAGCCGATCTATCAGAAGCCGATTTTTCCGGAAGCGACCTTTCCGAAAGTCTTTTTATCCACACCAATCTGAGTGAGGCGGACTTAAGCCAGGCGCGAAATTATCTAATTGATCCGGGTCTAAACGAGTTGAAGAAAGCAAAATTTTCACTCCCAGAGGCAATGTCATTGCTCTACAACATGGACATCATCCTGACCGACGGGGAAATTGATGCACGATCCAATAATTAAAGCGACTGGATTACAGTTTATTAATCAATAACAGTTCTAGGATGGAAGGTTACTCAGGGATTTCGCCACGTACCGGTTGATCGGGTATATTCAACCAATTTTCGATCTGGTGCTCCATATAGAAACCGATTTCCGGTGAATCGAGGTTGGACAGCAGATCCTTCTTGCGCCCGTCATTCAGTATGACACTCAATTGGTAAGTAGTCTGCTTGCCTCGTTTTTCTTTACAGTAGAGCTGCTTTACCTGGGAAACTGGTACGCTCAAGTTTCCTAACCACGGCAGCGGTCCATGGCTGACCGAGAATGTATTCCGGTCCACGACGACATGGCTGCGGTTGAGGAAACCAGCCAATGTGTAGTAAGTCAAGCCCACACCCACAGCCAGGTGAGCGATGGGAAAAACGATCATGATCCAAGGAGCACCGGTCGAAAATGCAATGCTGTACCAAAAACACAAAAATCCATCCCAGGCAATGCAGAAAAAAACCAGGGGCAGGTACTTCCACGAAAACCAGCGCCAGGAGAGCTCTATTCGATCATCTTTCTTCTGGAGGGTGACTTCCTTCGGACGAGGCCTCAGCAAGTGAGTTTCTTTGCTGGCGAGAGCTGAATCTGGAGCCGATTTGCTTTCTCCCCCAAGTACTGCTGCAGGAGTAAATCCGGTGGTAGGATTTGGCAGGCGGAAGGTATGCTGGTTTCCACAGAAATCACAAACCAAGATTTGAGTATCAGCGGAAAACTTAGTATGCCCACCGCAAGAGGGACACTCCAATGTAATGATCTCAAACATCATTTATCCTAACGCGAATTGATATCCATCAGTCATAGTATATGGGGGAAAAACCTCGCATGGAAGGGTGGCAGCGCTTTCAGATTCGTTAATCAGCCTGTGGTTTTTTTGATGGTCGAATATTGACCAATAAAATACCGATTGATGCCAGTGCCAATCCGAACACATCCTGCGTGGATAGCTGCTCGCCCAGAAACAGCCAGGCCAGGATTGCGATCTGGATCAGCATCGTATTGTTGATGATGCTGGATTCAACTGCTGTAAGCGTCTGCAGCGTTTTATTCCACAAGGTAAATGCAAAGGCGGTATTAACCACAGCCAACCAAATAATCACCCCCCAGTTGTTGACACTCAGAGAGGGTAATCCTTCAACTGCCACCCCGATAGCCAACAATGCCGCAGCACCGATACCCATACTGATGACGGTCACAACCAATGGAGAAATGGTTTTTTGGCGGTTAATCAACCGCCCCAGCAAGCTGGCTGCAGCATTGGCACAAACCGTGATTCCGGCTATTACAAACCCGATTATTGAGCCAGATGGGATCGAAATTGGAAAGAAATAGATCGCCGTCCCCACTATAAATATTACTATTCCTGCCCACTGCAGCCTTGATGGCACCTCGCGCAACAGGACGATTCCAACCACTGCTACAACCACAGCTGTGAAATTTAAGCTTAAGCTGAAGGGGATCGCATCCAAATATTTCAGCGTCAGGAATTGCCCACCCTGGGTCAACGAGTAGAAAACCAGTCCCAGGGCAGCTAATTGACCCCACTGTCTGCGGGTTAACGCAGTGAGACTTGCCCTCCGCCGCCACAGACCTGGCAGCAGAACAAGGACCGCAATTGAGTACCGCAATCCGGCAAATGTAAGAGGTTGGATTTCGTGGATTGAATTCTTGATCAACACCCAGGACGTTGACCAGAGAAAAGTCACCAGCAAAGCAAGCAAGATAGATTGGAAACGCCCAGAAATTCGCATGGCAGCACCTCATCCCAAATTGAGCAATAGGAAATTTGCAGCCTACCTAAACCCCTCACGGCTTTTATCCGTTAAGGTGCTACGCACAATGGCTTTTGTGACGCTCGGTCCAGACCCGTTAATCCGGCGGAACCCTAGTCACTCAGGGCGACCTGCTCATTATAGAAGGGATGTATGGAGATGTCAAATAGTGACCAGGCTTGTTATCAATCGCCAGAAAGTGTCCGCATAAGCCACCCTTGACATTGACGTAACGTTAAGGTGTATGATTGTGGGCATGTTGAGATATTCAATCAAAGAGATCGCCGACCTGGCAGGAGTAACCACCCGCACGCTGCGCTACTACGACCAGATCGGCCTGCTCCCACCGGCTGAGATTGGTGTGAACGGCTATCGATACTACGACCGGGATAGCCTGATCAAGCTGCAGCAGATCCTGTTCTTCCGTGAACTTGATGTCCCGCTGACAGAAATTGGCTTGATCATGAAGCATCCAGATTTTGACCTGCAGGGTGCACTCCAGGACCACCGGGTGCGGCTGCAGGAACGCTCTCAAAGATTGAACACATTAATTAATACGATCGATCTCACCATCGCTGATTTACAAGGAGGCAGAAATATGATGGCAGAAGAATATTTTGAAGGCTTCGATGAGAGTCAATACGAAGAAGAGGTTCGGGAACGTTGGAGAGATACCCGGCAGTACGCCGAATCGCAAAAGAAATGGGGCAGCTATTCGAAGGAAGAGAAAGATGTGATCAAAGAAGAAGGTGGGCGTTTGACGGTTCGTATGGTCAGCGAAGATCCCAATGCTTCACCAGATGATCCAGATGTACAAGCTGCTATTGGAGAATATTATGCTTATCTCAACCGCTACTTTTACACTTGTGAGGTGAGCTTCCTGCGTGGGTTGGCTGATATGTGGGCAGCAGATTCCAGGTTTGCAGTAAATTATGAGAGGGTTCGCCCAGGTGGAGCAGCCTTCGTGCGCGAGGCTGTCCACATCTACTGCGACAGGAATGGATAGAAAGGTACTCCGGGACTTAAGCTGCACTTAAGCTAATTACAAAGCTCCCATAAAGACTAAAACAATCCTAAATTGATACACTCCTGCCAGTTTGATTAAGCAAATTGGTATTCAAGGAGTGCTGATGATCAAGAAAATGGTATTTGGACTGCTGGCAGCGGTGCTGCTGGTTTCCGGGCTGGCTATCGGAACTGCTTCTGCAGCCGAAGTTTCAACAAGTACCGCAGTGAATGCGGTTGGTCCTTACGAAGGTGTTTTTTCAGGTGTGCTGTACGGTGATAACAACAGCCGGGCGCCGATCGCCCTGCAGATGACCCACCGGGATGGTGTGGTGAACGGCAGGCTGTACCTTGGTGAAGGCTTTTATGTAGACGCTGGGCGCTGCGGAGGGACTACCATCCCTGCGATGTCCCAGTCAGCCAGCGGCAGAACCCTGGCCAGTGATCCGAGCAAACTGCCCATCAACACCAGTTTTAACCTGGGCGGCTTCAATATTGGCGTGAACCTCAACAGCAGAGTATCCGCAGACGGGGATACCCTGAATGTGAGCACTTCGATCGACCTGCCCTGGCTCTGTGGGCGTGATCCATCCTACTCCGGCACGCTGACTAGAATTCAATAGCTATTATCGGTACGGGAGGGTTGCTTAAAATGGAGGTGGGACTTACCCACCTCCAAAGCTGATTCCCAGGGCACGACCCACACGCACGATTTCCCCTTCTGGTGGTACCGTCCGTATGCTGTCCACCGCATCGACGAGCTCAACCGGCGCAATCCCGGAGGGGGTCAAAGCAACCATAACCCCAAAATTCCCTTTGGCGATCTCTTCTACTGCACTCACACCGAAACGAGTGCAGAGATGGCGATCCCAGGCTGTAGGAGCTCCGCCGCGCTGCAGGTGACCCAGTACGACCGCGCGGGTTTCTTTACCCGTGCGCTTCTGAACTTCACCAGCCACTACATGACCAATGCCCCCTAATCGAGCTTCACCGGCGCGTTTGCCTGCCTCAGAGGCGATATAATCCCCGCCCTTTTCACGGGCACCCTCCGCCACAATGATAATGGTGAAGCGTTTACCGTACTCTTCTCGCTCCTGGATGCTGGATATAATCGACTCGTAAGTGAATGGTATCTCCGGGATCAGGATCACATCGGCGCCCCCGGCTAAACCAGCGGATGCAGCGATCCAGCCCGCATAGCGTCCCATCACTTCCAGCACCATGACCCGGTCATGGCTCTCGGCGGTGGTGTGCAACCGGTCGAGAGCATCCACAGCGCAGCTCACCGCAGTCTCGAAACCGAAAGTCATGATGGTCGCCTCCAGGTCGTTATCGATCGTTTTGGGGATGCCAACCACGGGCATCCCAATCTCGAAAAGCTGCTGGGCTATGGTCAGGGAGCCATCGCCACCAATACAAACCAGGGCTTGCAAACCCAGTTCCTTGAAATTTTCATGAGCTTCACCCAGTACATCTTCAGGCACACGCCGAACTTCCCCGTGCCCAACTTTGGCCGAAAAACGTCCCCGGTTGCTGGTGCCCAGGATAGTCCCACCGCGAAACAGCAGGCCGTCCATATCCCGGTATTCTAAGGAACGGTATTCCATAGGATTGAGCAAACCCTCATAGCCACCATGAAAACCAATCGACTCCCACCCCCGCCGGGAAGCAGCTTTGACAATCGCCCGAATCACGGTGTTCAAGCCAGGTGAGTCTCCTCCACCGGTCACGATCCCAATTCGCTCCGCCATATCTCAAATCTCTTTGGAAAATCTCGTTTGAAAATATCTCCAGCCAGTCAGTTTCATGATCTAATGGCCTGGTCTTAATTCTGGTTAAGTTTAGGATACGCCCGTGATTATACTTTGTTGAATCTTCTACCCCTATCCTGCGAAACTGTGAATGCTTTATTGGGGTTTATATTATAATCTTTGTCATAATTCAGAGAGCGAAAGGAGTTCACCATGATCGTTGTGCGATTCGTGTTCCAGGCCAAGTTTGGCAAAGCAGGTGAAGTTGTAGAAAGTTTTAAAGAGGGCGCAGATATGATGCGGCGCGTTGCGGGTCCGGATGCCAAAGTTCGACTGCTGACTGACCTGAGCGGGCCGTTCGATACAGTCGTCCAGGAAGTTGAATTAGATAGCCTGGCAGAATGGGAAAAGCTGCGCGCCAAGCTGTTCTCTGATCCCCAATTCCAGGAAGCCCAGGCCGACAGAGAAGTCCCCTTCACATCCGGCCGCACGGAATTCTATACGCTGGAAGCTGCTTACTGAGATAAGAAATCGATCGATATCTGAACCTAGCATGCTTGCTGACCATACAGGCCAGCAAGCCTTGTTCAACGCAAGATTTCATCAACTCGACCGAAATGAAGCTGGCCGATCACAACAAGGGGGCAATCTGAAACCACGCTCCAACATTCCGGGGATAAATAATAGGGTATCATCCTGACAGGAACATAAGAGCCTAAAAATTCCTTGGAGATAGCCACATGAAAGAGGGACTCGAAGCCAACCGCAAGATTTGCCAGGTGCAGCAATTCGAGATGCGTCAGACCCTGCTCAGTGATGATCGGCACCAAGATGCCTTCCAGCTGTTCTTCAAACAGCATGCCATGCTGCATTCTGCGAGCATGGCTCAAACGGAGACCTTTTCTCTTGAAGACGAGGTATTCGAGGGTTTAAGCGAAGAGAGAGCCCGCCGCATTCCGCACACCAGCGAGAATTCAATCATCTGGAACATCTGGCACATCGCCCGCATTGAAGATGTTGCCATGAATATTCTTGTTGCGGGAAGCCAGCAGGTATTTATCCAGGACGACTGGCAGAACAAACTGGAGATCGAGGCCCGCGATACCGGAAATGCAATGCCGGCTGATTTGATACTCGATCTCAGCCAGG
>PVMK01125454.1_pt1 | contig 39796 bp, 44 predicted proteins | sample 1853481 | NCBI WGS metagenome assembly PVMK01 (sample SAMN08533507, study PRJNA380276) | Marine sediment metagenome, whole genome shotgun sequencing project.
TTCATATACATAAGTTCGTCAGACGGCATTTTTTGATCTCCTGATTATTTCAGGTTTCTATTTTTTGGCCACGATCCGCGGTCACTCTGCCCTGGTTGTAAAATAATATGCGTTCACAGGTTCAACGTTCGGGTTTTTTTTCCACAACATGCTACAATTTCTGATTTTCTTGCGTTGTCCCCTTGAAGCACAAGAATCCGCGGTCATTATTCGACGTGAATCCTTAAACCTCTGAACCTTGAACCCTGAACCTTTTAACCCATTAAAAACTATTTAGAGTAAAGCTCGACAATGAGTTGTTCCTGGATCGGCATGGTAAGATCCTCACGAACCGGAAAATTCTTCACCACTCCCTTCATACTGTCTTTTTCAAGATCGAGCCACTGGGGAATTCCCCTGCGAACCACTGCATCGAGGGAGTCCTGAAATGCCTGAACCTTTTTGCTTTTCTCCCGCACTTCTATCGTATCACCAATTTTAACTACGAAAGATGCTATATCTACTCGTTTGCCATTGACCAATAAGTGCCGATGGCGAACAAACTGCCGGGCCTGGGCACGCGAACTGGCTAAACCCAGTCGATATACGACATTGTCCAATCGTCGCTCCAGCAACGCAAGCAGGTTTGTACCGGTAATACCTTTCTGACGTTCCGCCTTATTAAAAAATAGATGGAACTGCTTTTCAGAAAGGCCGTACATTCGTTTTACTTTTTGCTTTTCTCGCAGCTGAACCCCGTAATCCGACGGCTTTCTGCCGCGACGTTCTCCGTGCTGGCCCGGTGGATAGGCCCGTCGGTCAAAGGCGCATTTATCCGAATAACAGCGATCTCCTTTAAGAAAAAGCTTTAGATTTTCCCGTCGGCATTGCCGACAAACGGAATCCGTATATCTTGCCAAGTTTTCCTCCCTGTTCTTAGTTGATTAGTTGACTGGTTGATTAGTTGATTGGTTGTAATGAATAGTTTCCAAACTTCTTATATAATTATCTATTGAGTGAAAAATTTACGCAGTCAACTTTTTTACCAGTCAACCGATCAACCAATCAACTATTTCATACTCTGCGTCTTTTCGGTGGTCGGCAGCCATTGTGGGGAATGGGGGTAACATCCTTGATCATTACCACGCTAAATCCGGTGGCCTGCAGTGCTCTCAATGCAGATTCTCTTCCCGGACCGGGCCCTTTTACATATACTTCCACACTTCTCATGCCATGCTCCATGGCCTTCTTTGCAGCATCCTGAGCCGCCAGTTGAGCAGCAAAAGGCGTGCTTTTGCGCGACCCCTTAAATCCCTGGACCCCTGCGCTTGACCAGGCAACAACATTTCCCACCGTATCGGTTATGGTAACAATGGTGTTGTTAAATGTCGATTGAATGTGCACAACCCCATTGGCAACATTTTTCTTTACTTTTTTTTTAGAACGGACTTTTTTCGCCATCTATAACGCCTCTGATGTTAGTTATTAGTTATTGGTTATTGGTTATTGGTTAATAGTTTAAAAAGAATAAAGCGGATCTTATATTTCATCAATCATAAAGTTATAAAATGAGGCGATCATCAAAGTCTAATAACGAATAACTTTTAACAAATAACAAATTGGCGGTTATTATTTCTTTTTGATTCCGCCTTTCTTTTTAACAGCTGACCGTTTCGGTCCCTTGCGCGTGCGTGCGTTGGTACTGGTCCGCTGCCCCCGGACGGGTAACGATTTGCGATGCCGGAGCCCCCGATAACATCCCAGATCCATTAATCGCTTGATGTTCATGGATATTTGGGTACGGAGTTCTCCTTCAACCTTATAGTCGCTATCGATAGCCTTGCGGATATCGTTGATTTGTTCTTCGGTCAAATCATCGGTCTTGGTATTCGGATCTAAATTAATCCGGGAAAGAATGTTTTGAGATGTAGTTCTACCGATCCCGTAAATATAGGTCATGCCGATTTCAATCCGTTTTCTTCTGGGTAAATCAACCCCCGCGATTCTTGCCAAACCGTATCCTCCTCTATCCTTGTCTCTGTTTGTGACGTTTATTTTCGCAAATAACCCGCACGACCCCTTTTCGCTTAATGATGGTACATTTAGGGCACATTTTCTTGACAGATGCTCGAACTTTCATTTAAATAACTCCCTATATAATTGAATATTTTAGATTGAATGTTGAATATTTATTAGTCATTCTTCAATCGTCATTATTCATTCCTATCACTTTGACCGGTATGTAATTCTTCCACGAGTAAGATCGTAGGGCGAAAGCTCAACCGTCACTGTATCACCCGGCAGGATTTTGATGAAATGCATACGCATTTTTCCTGATATATGCGCAAGCACCTGGTGCTTGTTTTCGAGCTCAACCTTGAACATGGCATTCGGTAAGGTCTCGAGTACGACACCCTCTACTTTTATTGCCTCCTCTTTAGCCATTGGCTACTCCTGTCTCATTTCTTCAAATCGAATTAACCATCAACTTCGGCTGTGATGGTGTTGTGTAAATGCTTGCACAGTTCTACTTTGTCATATTTATCCTTGGTTCAGCCCCTTGCTATAATAGACTGATATAGCGGAATAAACAAATGCCTAAATTGACCTAAATTGACTAAAATGCCTAAAATTAAGGAAACGCTACGCGCTATCTCTTTTTATAAAATTGACAGAATACCACAATTTTAGCTCATTTTAGTTCATTTCAAATTTTAGCTCATTTTCTTAATTAAAATTACAACATTTTGAAATTCGAATAAAATATTTTGCTCTAATGATGTGACATAATAGTGCTAGAAACGTCCCTTCATCTTGCCGCCACTTTTTTTCAAAAACCCTTCATAATGCCGGCTGAGCATGTGAGATTCCATCTGAGCGACGGTATCAATCGCCACTCCGACCACAATAAGAAGGGCCGTACCACCAAAATAAAAAGGGACGTTGAACCTCGTGATAAGAATCGATGGCAGTACACAGACTGCCGAAACATAGATGGCACCGCCGAGGGTTATACGGGTCAACACTTTATCAATATAATCCGCGGTACGCTTGCCGGGACGAATCCCGGGGATATACCCGCCGGCCTTTTTCATATTGTCGGCGACGTCGACAGGGTTAAAGGTAACCGCGGTATAAAAATAGCAAAAGAAGAAGATAAATGCGACGAATAATAACTCGTATCCGATATTGCCTGGCCGCATGGCGGCGGTAACACTTTGGATCCATTCAACTTTAACAAAGCTGCCAATGGTCGCCGGAAACATAATAATTGAAGAAGCGAAAATCGGCGGAATAACACCGGATGTATTTATCTTTAAGGGAAGATGAGTACTTTGGCCGCCATACATTCTGCGACCGACCACCCGTTTGGCATATTGCACCGGGATACGGCGCTGCCCCTGTTCGACAAATATGATCAACCCGACAACTGCAACCATCAAGACGAGTATAATTAAAATAGCAAATATTCCCATCTCCCCTGTTGAAAGAAGACGAACGGAGTTGACAATTGCTCCTGGCAATCCGGTGACAATACCGGCAAAAATTATCAGAGAAATACCGTTGCCGACGCCTCGCTCGGTGATCTGCTCGCCGAGCCACATAATGAAGGCTGTGCCGGCCGTCAGGGTAAGGACGGTCATCAACCGAAAGCCCCAACCCGCTATCAATACTACCGGAGCACCGCCGGGCGATGTCATACTTTCCAATCCCACACTGATACCGAAACCCTGGATAATACTTAAAACCACCGTGCCGTACCGGGTGTACTGGGTAATTTTTTTCCGCCCCTGTTCCCCTTCCTTTTTTAACTGTTCAAGATGGGGAATAACAACCGTTAGAAGCTGCAGAATAATGGAAGCGCTGATATAGGGCATAATGCCGAGTGCAAATACGGACAGCCTCTCGAAAGCACCGCCGGAGAACATATTGAATATTCCGAATATCGTGCCTTCGACTTGTGCAAAAAAAGAGGCTAGCGCAATGCTGTCGATTCCAGGGACCGGAACATGCACGCCGATGCGATAGACTATGAGAAGACCCAGAGTGAAAAAGATCCTCTTTTTTAGTTCGGGTATTTTAAATATGTTCTGAAACCCGCCGCCAATCATTATATAACCTCTACTTTGCCACCAGCCGCTTCAATCTTTTCTCCGGCACTTTTGCTTATTTTGTTTATTTTAATATTCAGGGCATAGTCTATTTCACCGTGTCCCAAAAGTTTGATCCCATCTCTTTTACCGCTAACCAGTCCCGCCTCAACCAGCGCAGCCTCATCCACTACACTCCCTTTGCCAAATCGCTTCAGATCTCGGATGTTAATCACGGCAATTTTTTTTCTGAATATGTTGGCAAACCCGCGCTTGGGCAAGCGGCGGTGCAGCGGCATCTGACCGCCTTCATATCCGGGTCGGACCCCGCCGCCGGAACGAGAGTTGTATCCCTTTGTTCCCCGGCCGGCGGTTTTCCCGCTACCCGATCCCACACCCCGTCCTAAGCGTTTCGGGGCTTTGCGAGATCCTTTCGCCGGTGACAATTCATTTAGCTTCATCAGTCTTCTCCTCAGCTTTTACCAAATGCGATACGGCATTGATCATCCCTCGAATGGAGGGTGTATCCTGAAGCTCGACCGTCTTGTTTAGTTTGGTCAATCCCATGCCTCTCAAGACTTTACGATGCTTTTCGGGTCGTCCGATCATACTTTTTACAAGTGTAATTTTTAGCATTGCTGCCATCAAATATATCCTTTCTACAAATCCTCAACACTGATTCCGCGCCTGGCGGCAACCTGGTCGCGGCTTTCAAGCTGTTGGAGTCCGGCAATGGTTGCCTTCACCAGGTTGTGGGGATTATGGGACCCGAGACACTTGGTTAGAATGTTTTGAACACCGACAGCCTCGAGCACAGCCCTCACAGCACCTCCCGCAATCACGCCGGTACCCTGGGCGGCAGGTTTCAGCAAAACCCTCCCGGCACCGAATCGCCCTATCACTTCGTACGGTATGGTACCCTCGATAAGAGGTATGTTGACCATACTCTTTTTCGCTTTTTCTACACCTTTGCGTATGGCTTCCGGCACCTCCCCGGCTTTACCGAGGCCAAAGCCAACCGCACCACCCCCATCACCGACGACAACAATGGCGCTAAAACTAAACCTGCGACCACCCTTGACGACCTTGGCCACCCGATTGATATGAACCACTTTGTCAATTAATTGAATTTCATCTATATCCTGCTTAAACAAGAACCTGCCTCCTTCACTCTCCGAAAAAGATTAAAACGATCAACATGCGGTATTAAAAGACCAAACCGGCCTTGCGGGCCCCCTCGGAAAGAGATTTGACCCGCCCGTGATATAAAAATCCATTACGGTCAAATACGACTTCCTTGATACCCTGATTTAGTGCACGCTCGCAAACCAGTTTGCCGATGAAGTTTGCCGCTGCGACCTTGTCTTTGAATTTGGGGGCATCTTTTGCCTGTTGATCTACGGTGGATGCTGCAGCCAGCGTACGTCCGGCTGTATCATCAATAATTTGGGCGTATATATGTCTGGCACTGCGGAACACGCTGAGCCTGGGTCGCTGGGGTGTTCCGTGGATTTTTTTCCTGATTCTTTTTTTCCTCTTTAGACGCGCCTGTTGTCGAATGTTCATGGACCCCATTTTTATATTTCCCCTTAGGAATGACGATTGACGAATGACTCTTTAAATAGCGGAGCGAAGCGACAGCCACAAATATTCAATCTTCATGCTTCAATCTTCAATTTATTTAGTTCCGGTTTTGCCGGCCTTTCTTCGAATATGTTCCTCAGCATACTTGATGCCCTTGCCTTTATAAGGTTCAGGTGGTCGAATTCGCCGAATGGCTGCCGCTGCAAGACCGACTTTTTGTTTGTCGATTCCCATCAGTTTAATATTGTTGTTTTTTGCAACCGTTGCCTTAATCCCCTCCGGCAGGACATAAGTTACAGGATTTGAATAGCCGACATTAAAAATAATTTTCTCGCCGCTGAGTTCGGCACGATAGCCGATGCCGTTAATTTGCAGGTTGCGCTCAAATCCCTGGTTTACACCGGTAATCATGTTGGCGATCAGACTGCGGGTAAGACCCTGCAATGCCCGGCTGCGCCTGTCTGCGATCACCATGGTGACATTCATGACACTATCTTCAATCTTCAAATCAACAGCCGGATGGATGGATCGGCTCAGTTTGCCTTTTTCACCTTCGACTGTCAGCGACCTGTTTGCATATGTAATTTTGGTTTTATCCGGTATCGCTACCGGTTTCTTTCCGACTCGGGACATGTACTGTTCTCCTGGATTTGGCTGGATAACGGCAATGGTGATAATATTTTGAATTCGTTGTTAAAAAGTCACTCCGTTTTTATTCCTATTGTGTTATTGATCATAAATTTCACCACCCCTCCCCTCTACCAGACATGGCAGAGGATCTCTCCACCGGCGTTTAATTGACGCGCTTTTTTATCGGTCATAACTCCCTGGGAAGTGGATAAAATTGCAATGCCCATGCCGTTGAAAACCGATTTTATCTCTTTGCATTTTACATAAACCCGCCTGCTGGGCTTACTGATACGCTTGAGCCCGTATATTACACTGGATTCTCCCGGGCCATACTTGAGATAAAGCCGCAAGATTCCCTGTTTGCCGTCTTTGAGGAACTTGTAGTTACGGATGTATCCTTCATTTTTTAAAATTTTTGCCAACTCGATTTTTAATGTCGATCCCGGAACATCCACGCTGTTAAATTTTGCCTTGGCCGCATTACGAATGCGGGTTAACATGTCGGCTACTGGATCACTAATCGCCATTGTTTTCTCCTGTTGTTCATATTTCTGGGTGCTGGTTGCAGTACTATGAATCTTTCAGCAGTTTTTCATACTTATGGAAATTGACAATTACCCAGCTATGGAATTCTTATTATTATTTTCTTAAAAACTATGTTCTAAGACTATCTACTATTAACACAAGAATTAAATTTCGCTCAAAGTCACCATTATCCAGTGACCATCTGCCGGCGACCAGTAGCCAGTAGCCAGCTGCCAGCATCCAGAGACCAGCTTACCAGCTTGATTTTACCACGCCGGGCAGTTTTCCCTGGGATGCAAACATACGAAAGCAGATCCGACAAACGCCGAATTTTCTCAAATACCCTCTGGGCCGACCACAAACCGGGCATCTGTTATAGGCTCTTACTTTAAATTTAGGTTTTTGCATCGCTTTTATTCTAAGCGCTTTTTTTGCCAATTCGTCCCCCTAATGTAACCTCAGTTCCTGAAGGGCATCCCCAACAGCCGAAGAAGCTCTTTTCCTTCTTCATCGTTTTGGGCTGATGTCACAACACTAATGTTAAGCCCCTTGATTCTGTCAATTTTGTCGAAATCAATCTCGGGAAATATAATATGTTCTTTGATCCCCAAAGAATAGTTACCGCGGCCATCGAACGCTTTACCCGAAATACCTCTGAAGTCGCGAACCCGGGGCAGAGCGATATTCACCAACTTGTAGAAAAAGTCGTACATGCGATTGCGCCGCAAGGTCACCATGCACCCGATGGGCATACCTTCTCTCAGTTTAAAAGCGGCAATTGACTTTTTAGCCCGTGTTATCACCGGATGCTGGCCGGCAATGATTTGAATCTCTTCGGCCGCAGAGTCCAGCAGTTTGATATTTTGAATAGCCTCTCCCAGCCCCATGTTCAAGACAACTTTTTTCAGTCTGGGGACCTGCATGATGTTTTTATAATTAAAAGTTTTGACCAGCTTCGGAACCGCTTCTTTTTCGTAAAACTCTTTTAGTTGTGACATTCTGATCCTCCGGCACACACGTCTATGTGTCCAACGCTTCGTTGCATTTCACACAGACACGAATCTTTTTCCCATCCTCCAGTCGCTGCATCTTGATCCGCGCGGGACCCACACATTTGCCGCACATCACCATGACATTGGACGATTGGATCGGCATTTCTTTTTCAATAATTCCGCCCTGTCTGTTTTGGTTGGTCGGCTTGCTGTGACGCTTGACCATATTTATTTTTTCGATGAGGATGCGATTTTTCTTGCGATCGACTTTAAGCACTTTGCCGATTTTCCCTTGATCTTTGCCGACAATGACTTTTACCTTATCGTCTTTTCTTATATGTGACTTCTGTGTCAACATGAGCAGTATCTCCACGAGTTGTAAGAACTAAAGTACCTCCGGTGCCAGTGATATAATTTTCATAAACCTTTTGGTGCGCAGCTCCCGGGCTACAGGACCGAAAATACGGGTGCCGATGGGTTCTCTAGCCGCATTAATCAAAACCGCGGAATTGTCATCAAATCGGATAAAAGATCCATCCGGTCTTCTGATTTCTTTCTTGGTCCTTACTATAACAGCTTTTAACACCTCTCCCTTCTTCACCTTGGCATTCGGAATAGCTTCTTTGACGGACACCACAATGATATCCCCTATGGATGCATACCGCCTTCGGGAGCCACCTATCACTTTGATACAATAGAGCACTTTGGCCCCGGAATTGTCGGCCACGGTTAATCGTGTTTCTGCCTGAATCATTTTTTTCTTTTCCCTTTACAATCAAACAGCCTTTTCAACGATTTTAACTACCCGCCATCTTTTGGTTTTGCTCAGTGGGCGGGTCTCTGAAATCAGCACTTTGTCACCAATCTGACAATCATTGTGATTGTCATGAGCAGCGAATTTGGTACGTCGTCTGACATACTTTAGATACATACGATGCTTAACCAATCGTTCAACCAGCACGGTAACCGTTTTATGCGCCTTGTTGCTTGTGACCATACCGACCATTTGTCTTTTCATTCCTCGTTGATTCATACCAGCCACTATTCTTTATCTTTCTGTTGGTTTATGGCGACTTCTCCGATAATTGTCTTTAACCTGGCAATTTCTCGTTTCGTCAGTTTCATTCTTTGAGGATTTTCAAGCTGACCGATTTCGTGTTGAAATCGCAAATTAAATAATTCCTCTTTCAGATCAGAAATCTTGCGATGCATTTCTTCCAGGTTCAAGTCTCTAATCTCACCGGCCTTCATATGCTATCGCTCCTCTCAATGAATTTGGTTTTTACTGCAAGTTTATGGGCTGCAAGCCGCAAGGCTTCTTTGGCCAGATCCTTGGGAACCCCCTGCATTTCATAAAGTATCCTGCCGGGACGAATGACGGCCTCCCATCCTTCCGGAGATCCTTTCCCTTTACCCATTCTGACTTCAGCAGGCTTTTTGGTAAACGGTTTATCTGGAAAAATACGAATCCAGATACGGCCCCCTCTTTTTATATGACGGGTCATCGCGATACGGGCTGCTTCGATTTGTTTGGCGCTCAACTTTCCGCATTCAGTAGCCTGCAACCCGAATTCTCCGAAATTCAATGTGCAGCCACGACGGGCAACACCTCTCATTCTTCCTCTTTGCTGTTTTCGAAATTTTACTTTTTTGGGGCTCAGCATATTTTTCATCTCCTATTGTTCGTTACGCATCGCGCAACTCACAACTCACAACTCACAACCAAATACCAGAAGGCAGAGAACAGAAGTCAGAAAACAGATATTTCGGCTTAAATCGTCCTGCTCAACGCGCCAAGCCCTATGCGCTCAGCCCTATGCCATTTTCCACTTGATCTTTTTTCAATATCTCTCCTTTGAAAATGAATACCTTGACGCCGATGATTCCGTAGGTAGTGCGCGCTTCGATAAAACCGTAATCGATATCCGCCCTGAGCGTATGCAGCGGCACCCTTCCCTCTCGATACCATTCGGTCCGGGCCATCTCAGCTCCCCCCAATCGTCCGGCGCAAATAATCTTTATCCCCAGAGCACCAAAACGCATGGCGGAAGTAACCCCTCGCTTCATCGCCCGCCGGAAAGCAACCCGTCTTACAATTTGCAGAGCTACATTTTCTGCTACAAGCTGAGCTTCGATTTCCGGTTTTCTGATTTCCTGGATGTCGATGAGTACTTCGTGGGTGCTCATCTTCTCGACATCTTTTTTTAGTTGCGATATTTCAGATCCTTTTTTACCGATCACAATCCCCGGCCTGGAGGTGTAGATTCTTAATCGGACCCGTTTGGATGATCGTTCAATTTCAATCCTGGAAACACCTGCGTGATAAAGCTTCTTTTTGATAAATGTCCGCAACTTATGGTCCTCCAGAATATACTGGGCATAGTTCTTTCCGCCGAACCATCGCGATTCCCATGTTTTAACGATTCCAAGTCTTAATCCAATCGGATTTACTTTCTGGCCCAAACTTTACCTCCTTTGCTATGCCGACGTTTCTTCAGTCAAAATAACAGTAATGTGGCTGGTTCTTTTCAAAATGCGCGTTCCCCTGCCTCGTGCTCTCGCTTTCCAGCGTTTTAGACTAGGCCCCTGGTCTGCGGTAATGTTACGGATAACCAGCGAATCGATATCAATATCCGCATTATGATCCGCATTGGCAACGGCTGAACGGACAATTTTTTCAAGTATACTCGCCGCTTTTTGAGGCATAAATTTAAGTATTTGAATCCCGTTTTCCACAGGTTTACCTTTGACGGCACCAATCACTTTATGCACTTTGCGCGGTGATATACGAACATATTTTGAAACAGCTCTAACCTCCATGTCGCTAACCCTTTTTGCTTAATTGTAAAAGCCTTTGATGTGGCATTACCTCTTTAATTTGGATTTTTTATCACCGGCATGCCCGTAAAATGTACGGGTCGGTGAAAATTCACCCAATTTATGCCCCACCATATTTTCTGATATGAACACCGGCACAAATTTTCGACCATTATGAACGGCCAGCGTAATCCCAACCATTTCCGGTACAACCGTAGAACGTCTTGACCACGTTTTAATGACTCTGTTGCTGCGGGACTCCTGGGCCACCAGCACCTTATTCATGAGTTTCGGTTCAACATATGGACCTTTTTTTAACGATCGTGGCATAGATACTCCAACTTGTTTATAATTTGCTAGTTATTTGTCAGGCGTTCTTAGGTTCAGAGTTCACCGTTCAGGGTTACCTTATCCCATGATTCCTAAATCTTTCTTTTCTTACTAATTTTCTCGTTAGAGTCCATGATGCTTTCGAATCAACGGTTTAGACTTGAAATTGAACCCAAACTTCTGAACCTTGAACCCTGAACCCCGAACGGTTATCAAAAGTTATTTCTTTGTGCGTTTTTTAACGATAAGACGATCACTGCTTTTGTTCTTACGCGTTTTGTAACCCTTGGAGGGAACCCCCCATGGACTGCATGGATGTCGCCCGCCGGAAGATCTTCCTTCGCCACCTCCCATAGGATGGTCTACCGGATTCATTGCCACACCTCTGACCTTCGGCCGCCTGCCCAGCCATCGTGTCCGCCCGGCTTTGCCAAGCTCGATATTCTCATGGGTCGCATTGCCCAGCTGCCCGACGGTGGCCGTGCAGTTTATCAAAACCATGCGAACCTCACTAGACGGCAGCTTAATCAAGGCATAGCGATCTTCCTTTGCCATCAGTTGGGCATAGGTTCCGGCACTTCTTACAATCTGTCCGCCTTTTCCCGATCTGAGTTCAATGTTATGTATCTGCGTTCCCAGCGGGATATTGCTGAGCGGTAATGTATTGCCCGGCTTAATATCGGCATCGGGACTTGATTCGACGATATCGTCGACCTTAAGATTCATCGGTGCCAGAATATAACGTTTTTCACCGTCTACATAGTGCAGGAGAGCAATTCTGGCCGAGCGGTTCGGATCATACTCAATTGAAGCCACCTTGGCCGGAATACCGATTTTATCCCGCTTAAAGTCAATGACCCTGTAATGCCGTTTGTGACCACCGCCGCGATGCCTGCACGTAATCCGGCCTTTTGCATTGCGCCCGCCTGTTTTTTTTAGTACTTTCAGCAGCTGCTTTTCCGGCTTCGTTTTTGTTATCTCTTCAAAAGAAGAGTACGCTTGAAAGCGTCTCCCCGGAGATGTCGGTTTTACCCTTCTAATCGCCATTGGTAGCTCCTAATTCTATACACCTTCAAAAAAATCTATCCGTTCGCCGGGCATCAACCTCACAATCGCCTTTTTCCAATCTCGGCGTTTGCCTATGATTCGCCCTCTCTGCTTAATTTTACCCGTAACCTGAATGGTTTTTACATCGGCGACTCTTACATCGAAAACAGTCTCAATCGCCCGTTTAATCTCTATCCGGTTCGCCCGGCGGTCTACCTCGAAAGTAAGCTGATTATACAGTTCTTTCTGGATACTGGTCTTTTCAGTAATCAGGGGTCTTTTGATAATTTCATTTGCAATCATGCTCGCAGCCTCCCCTCAATGTTCTTTGCCGCAGGCTCCAGCAGCACTAACATCCGGTATTTTAGAATATCATAAACGTTCAGCCCTTCGCTTCTGAGCACTTTCACATCCGGTACGTTTCTGGATGACAATTCTAGCTGGTCATTGTGTCTTTCAGTCACAATCAGAGCACTAACAAGCTTCAGCGTTTTAAGCACATCGACAAATTTTTTTGTTTTGATCTCGTCAAGCTCAAACTGGTCCAGTACCACCAATTCATTTTCACGCAATTTGCTGCTCAACGCCATCTTCAGCGCCAATTTCCTGACCTTCTTAGGAACAGTATAGGAATAATTTCTCTTATCAGGCCCGAAAACGACTCCGCCGCCTCTCAGCAATGGGGATTTGATATCACCCCGGCGTGCCCGCCCTGTGCCTTTTTGGCGAAAAAGTTTTCTCCCGCTGCCTCTAACGTCGCTGCGATGTTTAACGGCTGCAGTCCCGGATCGTCGGTTAGACAACTGCATGGTGACTACTTCATGCAAGATACTTGACTTAACGGGGATGCTGAAAACATCATCCGCAAGCTCAATCTGTGAAATTTGTTTGCCTTTTGTATTTTGGACATCGATCACCGGCATACGTTTCCTCATCTATTATTGTGGGGTTGGTTCTAATTTCGGTCATCAGAAATTTGCTTAATTGTAAGCATTTTCTTGTTATCTCGCAGAGCCCGCAGAGATCACAGAGCTTTTTTGATTTTTCTCTGCGTACTCTGTGGGCTCTGTGAGAGATCTAATGGCCCAAGTTATGACCATGCCCATTATTGTCAATAACTTGTTACAAGATCGTTTAGTCTTGCTCAAATTTGGGTTTATGGATGACTACCAGGCCCGATTCAGCCCCCGGCACCGCACCTTTCACCATAAGCATGTTTTCGTCGGCGCGAACATCCACGATTTCAAGGTTACGAATAGTTCTGCGATCATTGCCGTATTGACCCGGCATTTTTTTCCCCTTGATCACCCTCGCCGGCCATGCACTGCAACCGATGGAACCCGGCCGTCGGACGTTTCTGCTGCCATGGGTCCGGGGACCTTGATGAAAATTATGACGTTTGATGGTGCCCGAAAAACCGCGACCTTTTGAGATGCCCACGACATCGACGCGATCACCCGTTTTAAACATCTCAACAGTAAGCTCTTGGCCAAGGCTGTAGTCCCCCGGGATTTTCAACAGAGAATTCTTTCAAATATCGAAAACATTGATCGCCGCTCTTTCGAAAATGACCTTGCAATGGCTTGTTCACCCGGTCTTTTCTTTTGCCGCCAAAACCTAGCTGCAAGGCATCATATCCGTCCGTATCCTTTGTCTTTACCTGGGTTACCACGCAGGGGCCGGCTTCGATTACGGTTACCGGAACAAATCTTCCTTCAGGGGTGAACACGCCCGTCATCCCCAGTTTTTTTCCTAAAATTCCTCTACTCATAGCCCAACATATCCTTTTTGCACAGCTGTTTTCATTTTTTTCGCCTCTGCCTTTCGCAGAGCTCATTCACTCCATGGAGACGGGAACCAAGAATTCGGCAAGTCGGAAATAATCAGTCCTCCTAGGGCGTCAATCTCCAACCACCTGAATAAGGATGGCAAGCTATAGCTTTATCTCAACATCGACCCCCGGAGAAAGATCCAACTTCATCAGAGCGTCAACGGTTTGTTGAGTAGGCTCGAGGATGTCTAACAGCCGCTTGTGTGTCCGCATTTCGAATTGCTCACGAGACTTCTTGTCGATGTGGGGAGAACGCAAAACGCAATACTTATTGATACGTGTCGGCAGGGGTATCGGCCCCACAACTTTTGCGCCGGTCTTTGCCGCCGTATCAACAATGTCCGATGCTGACTGATCCAGCAACTTATGATCGTAGGCCTTGAGTCGAATCCTGATCTTGGTGTTCGTTATCATTGATCTCAATCTTTCTTTTTATTCGATAATATCACTGACGACGCCGGCACCCACTGTGCGACCGCCTTCGCGTACCGCAAATCGAACCTCTTTCTCCATGGCTATCGGCGTTATCAGCTGTGCTTCGATCGTTACATTGTCTCCGGGCATCACCATCTCAACTCCCTCCGGCAACGTTAATATCCCCGTCACATCGGTGGTCCGAAAATAAAACTGCGGCCGATAACCGCTGAAAAACGGCGTGTGACGACCGCCTTCCTCCTTGCTCAATATGTATACTTCCGCCTTAAACTTCGTGTGCGGCGTGATCGTGCCCGGTATCGCCACCACCTGACCGCGCTCTACGTCCTCGCGCTTCGTGCCGCGCAACAACACGCCAATGTTGTCGCCCGCCTGTCCCTCATCAAGCAGCTTGCGAAACATCTCCACTCCCGTACATACCGTCTTTAAGGTCTCGCGAATCCCTACAATCTCCACGGCATCTCCCACGTGGATGATCCCCCGCTCCACACGGCCTGTCACCACCGTGCCGCGCCCCGATATGCTGAATACATCCTCTATCGGCATCAAAAACGGCTTGTCTATATCCCGCTTAGGCTCCGGGATAAACGAGTCAATCGCATCCATCAACTCAAATATACACTTGGCCTCGTCTGAATCCGCATCGTCACTCTCCAACGCCTTCAACGCACTGCCACGGATGATCGGCGTGTCATCTCCCGGAAATTCATACTTGTCCAATAACTCCTGCAGCTCCAACTCCACCAACTCAATGAGCTCCTCATCATCGACCATGTCACATTTATTTAAAAATACCACGATCTTCGGCACTCCTACCTGACGCGCCAACAATATGTGCTCGCGCGTCTGCGGCATCGGCCCGTCATCGGCTCCCACCACCAATATCGCTCCGTCCATCTGCGCGGCACCCGTGATCATATTCTTGATATAGTCCGCATGCCCCGGACAGTCCACATGCGCATAATGCCGCATGGCGGTCTCATACTCAACATGGGCGGTGGCTATCGTTATCCCGCGCTCCTTTTCTTCCGGCGCCTTGTCAATCTGATCAAACGGAACATAGTCCGCCATGCCCTTTAGACCCAAATGCTTGGTGATCGCCGCCGTTAACGTCGTCTTTCCATGATCAATATGCCCTATCGTTCCCACGTTGACATGCGGCTTGGTCCGCTCAAACTTTGCCTTCGCCATATTTCCGTCCTCCCCTTTAAATAATGCATAGGGATCTGAGTTGAAAATCTGCCCTATGATATGAATCGATTGTTAGTGTGATCAAGCCTTACCAGCGAAAATGGGCAAACGCTTTGTTGGCTTCCGCCATTTTGTGGGTGTCTTCCTTTTTCTTGGCAGAAGCGCCCCGGTTGTTGGCGGCATCCATGAGTTCCGCAGCAAGCTTTCTGGCCATGCCTTTTTCCGGTCGTTTACGGGCATACCCGATAATCCAGCGAATGCCTAGCGCAGTCCGCCGCGATGGGCGAACTTCAGTGGGGACCTGATAGGTTGAACCGCCAACCCTCCTGGATTTTACTTCGATTAGCGGGCGTACATTATCCACTGCCTGTTCAAAAAGTTTGAGCGGAGATCCCTTTGTTTTTTCCTCCATTATGTCAAATGCACCGTAGAGAAGCGACTCGGCTGTACTCTTTTTACCGTCCCGCATGACGGCATTGATAAACTTTGTGACCAGTTTACTGTCATATTTGGAATCGGCCATTACCGGTCGCTCAGGTACTTCCCTTCTTCTTGGCATTTTGTGTATCGGCTCCTCAATCGGAAAATTAGGCGTAATTATTTACAACAAAAGAATGATTACTTGGGCCTTTTGGCACCGTATTTGGATCGACCCTGTTTGCGGTCTTCAACCCCCAAAGTATCCAGCGTTCCCCTGACGATATGATACCTCACACCCGGCAAATCTTTAACCCGACCGCCCCTGACCAGCACCACCGAATGCTCCTGAAGATTGTGGCCGATACCGGGAATGTAAGCGGTTACTTCCACCCCGGTGGTCAGCCGGACCCGGGCGACTTTTCGCAATGCTGAATTCGGTTTTTTGGGAGTAGATGTGTAAACCCGGGTGCATACCCCTCTTTTTTGGGGCGCCCCTTTGAGTGCCGGCGTGTTGGTTTTCTTTTTGATCTGCTTCCGGCCTTTTCTAACTAGCTGGTTGATTGTGGGCATATTTTCCTCATTTTTCTGGTTAATCTGTTACAAAAGTCTCGGTACAGCAAAATGTAAATATGTATCCATGAAAAGCATCAAAGTCAAGCCTTTTATTAATTTTTAATGATTTTTTATGCTATTCATCCAATGATACTCGCCTCTGTCCCTGCCACCGAAACAACATCCGGTTAATGTGGCCGTTCGCAGGTTAAACTACCTCAAGCCCCACATCATTGAACACTGCCAGGCCGGTGCCGGCAGGAATGAGTCTGCCCATAATCACGTTTTCTTTCAGGCCCCTGAGGTCATCAACGGACCCCGCAATGCTCGCATCGGTAAGAACTTTAGTGGTTTCCTGAAACGAGGCAGCGGAAATAAAGCTATCGGTGCTCAAAGATGCCTTGGTAATCCCGAGGATCAGGGATTCGGCCACGGCCGGCTGGCCGCCTTTTTCAATGACGGCGCGATTGGCCGTCTCGAATCTGATCTTGTCAACCTGCTCTTCCTGAATAAAATCCGTATCGCCCACGTTCAACACCTTCACCCGCCTCATCATCTGACGAACGATCACCTCGATATGCTTGTCGTTTATACGCACACCCTGCAGCCGGTAAACTTCCTGGACCTCATCAACAAGGTAGCGAGCCAGGGAGACTTCCCCCTTGATGCTGAGGATGTCCTGGGGAATCGCCGAGCCGCCGATGAGCGCTTCGCCCGCTCTAACGTAGTCGCCTTCATAGACGTTAATATGTTTACCCCGGGCAATCAGATACTCTTTCTTTTCACCGACATCTACCGGTGTCACCGTCACCTTCTGCTTGCCCTTCTTGGTGCTTTTAGCAATGGACACATATCCGTCGATTTGGCTGAGTACCGCGATTTCTTTTGGTTTTCGTACTTCAAACAGTTCCGCCACCCTCGGCAGGCCACCGGTGATGTCCTTGGTCTTGGTGGTTGCCCTGGGCAGTTTGGCCACGACGTCACCGGCATTGACGGAATCGCCTTCTTCCACCAGCAGAATCCCATTGATCGGAAGGATATACCGAGCAACAGCAGCTGATCCCGGGATCTTTGCCGTCTTGCCGTCCTCATCTTTAATGGAAATTCGGGGGCGTTCATCAGTGTTTTTGGATTCGATAATCGTCTGGCTGGATTTACCGGTGACAGGGTCCACTTTTTCCTGCATGGTTTTGCCAATGATAATATCTCCAAACTTAACACTCCCGTCCACTTCCGAAAGAATCGGTGTTGTAAACGGGTCCCAGGTAGCCAGAAGCTCACCGGATTTCACCTCCTGGCCGTCTTGAACCTGCAGATGAGCGCCGTAGATGACCGGAAAGCTTTCCAGTTCACGCCCGCTTTCACTTAGGATAGTAAACTTACCACCACGCCTGTTCATGACCACATGGCGCCCCTCTGAGTTCTTTGCCACACTCAGGTCGAGGAATTTGACAGTACCATCGGTCCTGGCCCGGATATCCGCCTGCTCCACCCTCCTGCTGGCCGTACCGCCGATGTGAAAGGTCCTCATGGTCAGCTGGGTGCCGGGTTCGCCAATGGACTGCGCCGCCAGAATTCCGACCGCCTGACCGATTTCCACCTGCCGGCCGTGTGAAAGGTCCCGGCCATAACATTTGGCACATACGCCGCTTTTGGATCGACACGTTAAAACCGACCGGATATTGAGGGTCGTCAAACCGGCTCCCTCGATTTTTTCAACCAAATGCTCGTCGATTTCGTCTCCTTTGCGGCAGATAATCTCTTCGGTAAAGGGGTCTATAATATCTTCAATCGCCACACGTCCTAAAACCCGCTCCCCTATACGCTGGATAATCTCACCGCCTTCCATCAAGGGCTCCACTTTGACCCCCGTCATGGTACCGCAATCTTCTTCAAGCACCACGCAATCCTGAGCAACATCGGCCAGACGCCGGGTAAGATATCCGGAATTGGCGGTCTTCAAGGCGGTGTCGGCCAGACCTTTGCGTGCACCGTGGGTTGAAATAAAATATTGCAGCACCGAGAGCCCTTCACGGAAATTGGCCACAATCGGGGTCTCAATGATTTCACCGGAAGGCTTGGCCATCAAACCCCGCATACCGGCCAACTGACGCATCTGATCCTTGCTGCCCCTGGCGCCGGAATCGGCCATCATGTAAATGGGATTGAAGCTTTCCGTAATAACCGGTTTTCCTTTTTTATCCAGCAGTGGTTGGTCGTCTTTGCCGGTCCTCGGTGCTTTTTTCATGGCATCCATCATCTCGTTGGCGACATCATCCGTAGCTTTGGCCCAAATGTCCACGACTTTGTTGTATTTTTCTCCCTGGGTGATAAGGCCTTCGGTATATTGCCGACCGATCTCGGCAACCTGCTTTTCGGCTTTTTGTACGATGGTCTTCTTGCTCGCTGGGGTGATCATCGCATCAATTGAAATGGAAAGCCCGCCCTGGGTTGAGTATTTATAACCCAGGTCCTTTAACCTGTCGGACAATATGACGGTGGCTTTGGCCCCCAGATTCCGGTAGATGTAATCTACCAGTTCACGCAACATTTTTTTGTCCATGACATGATTGACGATATCAAACGGAATCACCTGTTTTTTCTCCACCACCTCGAATAAATGGTAGCTTTCATCGGCATAGAGAACTTGTTTGCTGTACTCTCCGGGATTCAGGGAATAAACTGCTTCCACATCGGTATCCGCGCAACCGAAGAGGCCTTTGAACTCATTGAACGTCAATCGACCGATATTCCCGTCATTGTCTTTGTCTGGTGCCTGGGAAAATTTATGAACAAGGTCAACGAAGTCATCTCCCGCATCAAGCCGTTCAAGAATCCGGCGGGCTTCTTCTTCAGTCGCCACCATGATGCGGCACATCTCCATAACGTCGACTTTCGGTATGATTTCCCACAGGAGAACCCTGCCGACAGTGGTATCATAGCGCTGGCCGTGTGTCCGCAGGGTGATTTTGGCATGAAGATTTACGGCATTGCCATCGTAAGCGGAACGCACTTCTTCGACATTGGCAAAAATTCTTCCTTCATCTTGTCCACCGGCAGTACGGGTTAGATAATAAATGCCCCAATACGATATCCTGGCTCGGCACGATGATGGGACTGCCGTTGGCCGGAGAGAGAATATTGTTGCTGGACAACATCAGGACCCGGGCTTCTATTTGAGCCTCGACGGAAAGCGGAATATGCACCGCCATTTGGTCGCCGTCGAAATCCGCATTGAATGCCGTGCAGACAAGGGGATGCAGCTGCAGTGCTTTTCCCTCGATGAGAATCGGTTCAAAGGCTTGGATACCCAACCGGTGCAGCGTTGGAGCACGGTTTAACAGGACCGGGTATTCTTTGACGACCTCGTCTAAGGTGTCCCATACTTCAGGAATTTCCCGTTCGACCATTTTTTTGGCGCTTTTGACGGTCGAAACCAACCCTTTTTGTTCGAGACGATAATAAACAAACGGTTTAAAAAGCTCCAGGGCCATCTTTTTCGGCAGCCCGCACTGGTGAAGCCGCAGATCAGGCCCGACCGTGATCACGGTCCGGCCTGAATAATCGACCCGTTTCCCCAGCAGATTCTGACGAAACCGCCCCTGCTTTCCCTTGAGCGTGTCACTGAGGGATTTCAACGGTCGCTTGTTCGACCCGGTAATCACACGACCGTGCCGCCCATTGTCAAACAGGACGTCAACGGATTCCTGCAACATGCGTTTTTCATTGCGAATGATAATGTCAGGGGCTTTCAGTTCGATCAGACGCTTCAACCGGTTGTTACGGTTAATCACCCGGCGATAGAGGTCATTGAGATCAGAGGTGGCAAAACGCCCGCCTTCAAGCGGCACCAGTGGGCGAAGGTCCGGCGGTAGCACCGGAATTACCTCCATGATCATCCAGGTCGGATCGACACCGGATCGTCTGAAGGCATCGACAATCTTAAGTCGTTTGGCCAGCTTTTGTCGTTTGGCCACGGATCCGGTCTCACGGATATCAATTCGCAGCTGTTCGTATAATTCGTCCAGGTTTAAACTTGCCAGCAGTTCTTTGACGGCTTCGGCACCGATTCCGGCCTCGAATTTATCCCCATAGGTTTCCCGGGCTTCCAGATATTTCTCATCAGACAGCAACTGTCCCCAACTCAACGGGGTATCTTTGGGATCCAGCACAACATAGCTGTCAAAATAAAGCACTTTTTCCATGTTTTTAAGCGTCAGGTCCAGCAGATTACCGATTTTGCTGGGTAAACTTTTTAAAAACCATATGTGCGAAACCGGGGTTGCCAGCTCGATATGGGCCATACGCTCTCTGCGCACCTTGGATTGAATGACTTCAACTCCGCATTTTTCGCAGATAACACCCCTGTGTTTCATGCGTTTATATTTACCACAGTTGCACTCATAGTCCTTGGTGGGACCAAAAATCTTTGCACAGAAAAGTCCGTCACGTTCCGGTTTAAAAGTTCGATAATTAATGGTTTCCGGCTTTTTTATCTCCCCATGAGACCATTTTCGAATCTGCTCCGGCGCTGCCAGTGCAATGCGAATGGCTGAATATCGTTTAGGATTCGTTGGTTTTGCAAAGAAATCGTAAAGAGTATCCATGGCGTATTCCCTATATGTTTGATTTATAGTTAGGCCCTTATCGGGCTTTATCTGACAACATGTTGTAAAAGACTGAAGGTGTCAGGTGTCAGTGTTCAGGTTTCAGGATTTAGTACCTCAACACCCTGACACCTGAAACCTCATGTGAAACTACGCCAAAATGGCACGGTTTTCTTGATGATTAAACAGCAAACAGATTGAACGTCGAACATCGAACGTCCAACATCGAACGTCGAATATTGATGACGCTACGCTTTATCTAATTTAAAAACAAACGAATCACGCTGAAGACGTGATCTAAAGACCGCAGCTTGCAACGAGCCCTTCGGCAAGCTCAGGGCTTGAGCGCGTCGAAAGCAGCCGAATCGAATTTCGAAGGGAAGCTTCGCTCGTACAGCGCTCCCAGCCCGTAGGCTTCTATCCCGTATGCTTACAGGCCGGAGGCGCAGGCGCTTGCGCCGGGTGTTGCTCGGTTCTTTTAATAAAATTGACAGAATTCATTATTCGATGTTGGACGTTCAATGTTCGATGTTCGACGTTCATCAGTTCCTTTTCGATTAGACCGGCCGTTTTTTTGGCCGGCGGCTGGGCTGACACCTGAAACTCAAAATCAGCGTACATGCTGCCCCGCAGAGGCCACTTTTCCCGGCACGGTCTTGGAAAAAACTTAGTCCCTACTTTATTGAAATCACATCATGTTTGCACATATTTTATGCCACAGCCAGATTGAATATTTAAGCAATTCTATCAATTTTATTAGAAAAGACAGAGCGAAGCATACCACAAATCTTCAATATTCAATATTCAATTCCGGTTTATCCGGGTTGGGATGCAAAGAGTCGATAACGGGGTGCAAATCAAAACTGCCGGTGATCTGATTCCATATTTTCTGACAACATGTTATCAGAAAAACCCCAAGTTGAACTACTCCGTATCCTCCAGCAGAGTGATATCAAGACCCAACGACTGCAGTTCTTTGGTCATAACCCTGAAAGATTCGGGTATGCCGGGTTCCAGCACGTTTTGTCCTTTTACAATTTTTTCATACATCCGGGTTCGGCCGGCCATATCATCGGATTTGACGGTTAAAAATTCCTGCAGAGCATAGGCGGCACCATAGGCCTCCATAGCCCAGACCTCCATTTCCCCGAGTCGCTGTCCGCCGAACTGGGCTTTGCCGCCGAGGGGCTGCTGGGTGACCAGCGAATAGGGGCCGATGGAACGTGCGTGAATTTTGTCGTCAACAAGATGATGCAGTTTCATCACATACATCGCACCCACCGTAATCTTATCATCAAAGGGTTCGCCGGAGCGGCCATCAAACAGCGCCGCTTGTCCGGAACTGCTAAGACCTGCTTCAACCAGAAGATCTTTGATTTCCTCCTCCTTGGCGCCGTCAAAAACAGGCGTGGCCATAAAAACACCTTCCTTATAATAGGATGCAAAATCGGTTAGTTCCTGATCATCCATCTGGTGAATTGCCTTTTTGTCGGCAGGCTCTGAAAATATTTTCTTCATTTTCTCCCGCAGAGCTTTTATTTTCTGTTCTTCCAGCAATTGGTTGAGCTGGTCACCAAGCCCCCTGGCCGCCCGTCCCAAATGTATTTCTAAGATCTGTCCCACATTCATACGGGAAGGTACCCCCAAAGGATTTAAAACCATATCAACAGTGCTGCCGTCCTCGAGATAAGGTAAGTCTTCAACCGGCAGGATTCTCGAAACGACCCCTTTGTTGCCATGGCGGCCGGCCATTTTGTCACCTACCGACAACTTGCGCTTCATGGCCACATAAATTTTGACCATTTTAATCACTCCGGGCGGCAGATCGTCCCCTTTTTCGTAGCGACTGACCTGCTGTTCGAAGGCCCGTCGACAAAGCTCACTTTGATCCCGGTACCGTTCGAGGATTTCGTGCACTCCCTGGGTCTGCCCGGGATCCTTTAACACGATACCTTCAAGCTGCGCGATGGGAATTTTTGTCAGTGTTTTGGCATCGATTTTGGCTCCGTTCGCGATGAGGACTTTTTTATCCTTTTTCAAAGGAGCATATACTTTTTGCCCAACCAACAGCTGCTCAAGCTGGAATCTGAAAATATCCGCGACCACTGCAAGCTCATCATCCCGATCTTTTTCAAGGGTGGCAATCTCTTCATCTTCGATGAGACGCGTCCGATCGTCTTTTTCGATTCCCCTCCTGGAAAACACCTTGGCATCGATAACGGTTCCCTGCACACCGGGCGGTACCCGCAGGGAAGTATCTTTGACATCTCCCGCTTTTTCGCCGAAAATGGCGCGCAGAAGTTTTTCCTCAGGGGAAAGCTGGGTTTCTCCCTTGGGTGTAATCTTGCCGACCAAAACATCTCCCGGAGAGACTTCAGCTCCCAACCGAATGATCCCGCTTTCATCCAGGTTCTTTAATGCATCTTCTCCGACATTGGGGATATCTCTGGTAATTTCCTCTTTGCCAAGTTTCGTATCCCGGGCGACAACTTCAAATTCCTCGATATGTACCGATGTATAGACGCCATCTCTCACCAGCCTCTCACTCACCAGAATCGAATCCTCAAAATTGTACCCGCCCCACGGCATAAAAGCCACAGTCACATTTTTGCCGAGCGCCAGCTCACCTTGGTCTGTGGCGGGCCCATCGGCGATAATTTGCCGGGCATATACCCGCTGGCCTTTTTTTACAATCGGTCGATGATTAAAGCAGGTATTTTGATTGGAGCGGATAAATTTAGAGAGATTGTAGATGGTAACATCTTTCTCATTGGGGTCATCGGAAGGATCATGTTTGAGTACGATGCGGCTGGCATCAACATCCACCACCACGGCATCACGCCGGGCAACAATGGCCACACCGGAATCCCTTGCCACGACTTCCTCGATACCCGTACCCACCAGAGGTGCCTGATTCATCAACAGAGGAACGGCCTGGCGCTGCATATTGGAGCCCATCAAAGCCCGGTTGGCGTCATCGTTTTCCAGAAACGGTATCAGCGATGCGGATACACTGACAAGCTGATTGGGGGAGATATCCATTAATTCAATATCTTCGCGATCAACCATCATAAATTCCCCGGATACCCTTGAAGTGACCAGAGGGTTTACGTATGCTCCCTTATCATCGAGCAGTGCGTTGGCCTGGGCTATGGGCAGTTCTTTTTCTTCAAAGGCGTCCAGGAACTTGACCTCACGGGAAACCTTGGCATTTTTAACAACACTGTAAGGCGTTTCAATAAACCCGTAATCATTCACCCGCGCATAGGTACTCAGTGATACAATCAGACCGATATTGGGGCCTTCCGGGGTTTCAATGGGGCAGATCCGTCCATAGTGCGACGGATGCACATCCCGAACCTCAAAACCGGCTCGTTCCCGGGTAAGTCCGCCCGGGCCCAGGGCACTCAGCCGCCGTTTGTGAGTGGTCTCCGAAAGGGGATTCGTCTGGTCCATAAATTGAGATAATTGACTGGTTCCGAAGAATTCTTTGACGACCGCCGATACCGGTTTCGGATTCACCAGATCATGGGGCATAAGAGCATCCACTTCCTGAAGGCTCATGCGTTCTTTGATGGCACGTTCCATGCGAACCAGTCCGATGCGATACTGGTTTTCCAGCAACTCTCCCACCGCACGCACCCTTCGATTTCCAAGATGGTCGATGTCGTCAACAACTCCCTGGGTGTCTCTGAGTTCGATGAGTGCCTTGCAGGTCAGCAGTATATCCTCCTTGCGGAGAATATTTAAATTTATTTCACTCTTGATGCCCAACCGCTGGTTAATTTTCAAACGTCCGACGCCGGAAAGATCATAATAGGTCGACTTGAAAAACAGATTATCGACAAAATCCTGAGCCACTTCCGGTGTGGCCGGATTGCCCGGTCTGAGTCTGCGATAAATTTCGATTAAGGCTTCTTCCTTGGTTTCTACTTTATCCAGCAACAGTGTTTTGCGAATGGATTCACCGGTGGTATATCCGTCTATAAGAAGCAATTCGAATTCATTGACGCCGGCTTCACCCAGCTCCGCCAGTATTTCATCATCAACGGAATCAACCGCATTCGCAAGGACCTTCTCGTTTTGGGGATGCAATATCGTGGATGCAAACGCCCGGTCGATAAGCTCATCCACATGGATGGGGATTAATTCCGCATTCGTCGCTGATAGACGTTTGATGGCACGCCGGGAAAAAACCCGGCCTGTTTTAACCAGAACGTCACCGGTTTCTGGATCTTTGACATCCTTGCTGGCCCGCTGGCCTCTTAAAAAGTCTTCATTGAACTCCTTAAAATATCTTTTGCCCTTAACAATAATTTTTTCCGTTTTATAGAAATAGGTCAGAAGGTCCTCAACTGTGTATCCGAAAGCCTTGAATAGGATTGTGGCTGGAAACTTGCGTCGCCGGTCGATGCGGATGTAAACAATGTCCTTGGGATCGATCTCCATATCGATCCAGGAACCGCGTACCGGTATTATACGCGAACTGTAAATTATTTTACCGCTGGAGTGGCTTTTGCCTTTGTCGTGGTCGAAGAATACGCCGGATGACCGGTGCAGCTGACTGACGACCACCCGTTCAGTCCCGTTGATAATAAAAGTGCCTTTACCTGTCATCAGGGGTATCGTACCGAAGTAAATTTCCTGCTCTTTGATGTCCCGGATGTTGGAAACACCGGTTTCAGTATCGATATCATAGACCACCAGTCGGGCCGTGATGCGAACAGGCAGCTCGTAGGTCATCCCCCTATGGATGCATTCTTCGATACCGTGCTTTACATCGCCGAACCGGTAAGAGACAAACTCAAGGGATGCGCTCCCGGTAAAATCCTTAATCGGAAACACGGATTTGAAGACAGCCTGCAAACCGATGGCTTTTCGCTTTTCGGGGGCGACACCTATTTGCAAAAACCGTTGAAATGATTCCCGCTGCATTCCGATAAGATCGGGGATATCGACAATCTTTTTTATTTTACCAAAATTTTTCCGTATGCGCTTGTTTGCCAAAGGCCTGTCAGACATGGCATCTCCAAAATTTTCTGGTGTTTGGTTAATTTTTCCGCTTGAGACGGATCCGGTGTAGCTACAAAGAAGACCCATATACAGTCAAACTCTGAAACCATCGCCGGTACATGAAGGACTATTTCAACCGCCGGTGGTCGGATGCCATCGCAAAAAGTCAGGTTAAATCTCTACAGAAATCTTCTTGCAACCGACAACCGACCACTGACGACCGACAAATCATTATTTTACTTCAACCTGCGCACCCGCTTCTTCAAGTTGGGCTTTAATCTTTTCAGCCTCATCTTTGGAAACTCCCTCTTTGACCGGCTTGGGCGCTTCATCAACAAGTGCTTTGGCATCCTTGAGGCCGACTCCGGTGATCGCTCTTACTTCCTTGATGACCTGGATTTTCTTATCGCCGAATGCCACCAGGATCACATCAAACTCCGTTTGTTCTTCCTCCGCTGCGGCCCCACCGCCCGCGTCTCCCGGGCCGGCCGCCATCATGGCTACCGGCGCCGCCGCGGAAACACCGAATTTTTCTTCCATTTCCTTGACCAGTTCGGATAAGTCCAGAACCGACATGTTTGCAATAAATTCTATAACATCCTCTTTTGTAACATCTGCTTTCGCCATTTTTTCCTCCAATATTACGTTCTAATATATCCGTTGATAATCTTTAAATATTCAATCATCAAGCCGTTTCTTTTTGATCCCTGATCGCCGTCAGCACATTCAACAGGCTTCTGGGGATTTCAGCAATGGTTCTGACAAATGATGACGGAACCTCATTTATCACTGAAAGAAGCTGTCCCAGCAGCACTTCCCTGGAAGGCAACTTTGCCAGGGCCTTAATTGCATTTACATCCAATACCTTGCCTTTGAGCACGCCGCCCTTGATTTCAAGCTTTTTGTTGTCTTTCGCAAACTGAGCTAAAATCTTAGCCGGAGCGACCGGATCTTTGTAGCTAAATGCCACGGCACTGGGTCCCTTGAAATAATCCTGGATCAGAGCAACCTCGGTGTCTTTGGCGGCCCTCATGAGAAGCGTGTTTTTGGCTACTTGAAATTCAATATCTTCCTCTCTGAGCTTGCGTCGCAAATCATTCATCGCGGAAACATCCAGTCCCTTGTAATCGGTTACGACGACGATTGCGGATTTTGAAAATCGTTCATGCAGATCTTCGGCAATTTTTTGCTTTTCTTCTAATTTCACTTGTTAATGTCACCTCCTTCCCTGATCTGAACAAAAACCGGAAGGAATCGATTAAAACTGATTTGCGATTGTGACCCTATCGATGCGGTCTATCAACGGACAATCACATATCTGTCTCGGTAGGCCGGCAATGCCGATTATACACAGTCGTTGTCAGCCCTTTTGAAAGGTGAACCTACGGTCTTTGACAGAATGATATTGGTTTGGAATCTTTACACACAGCAATCCATCAAGGCTGTGGTGAATGAATTGATTCTTCTCCTGTGAATTTTCATGGCAGGCGGAATCGAACGCCGGAATATGTCAATGTAAATGGGCTATTTGGTTAAATCCTTGATAAGGGCAGTATCTACTTTAACTCCGGGCCCCATGGTCGTAGATATTGCGATACTTCTCAGGTAAGTTCCCTTGCTGGAAGCCGGTTTGAGCCGTAAAATTGTTTCTAAAAAAGCAACAATGTTCTGGATGATTTTTTCAACCCCGAAAGAAACCTTTCCCATGGGCACATGAACAATACCTTCTTTTTCGACTCTGAAATCGATTTTACCGGCTTTCAGTTCATTCACCACCCTGGCGATATCAAAGGTAACAGTGCCGCTTTTGGCGTTGGGCATAAGCCCTCTGGGTCCCAGCAGTTTTCCGATTTTCCCAACAGTGCCCATCATATCGGGGGTGGCGACTGTCTTGTCAAAACCAAACCATCCACCCTTGATCTTCTCCACCAGGTCGTCATTTCCCACGAATTCGGCACCCGCATCCAGTGCTTCTTTTTCCTTCTCACCTTTCGCAAAAACGAGCACTTTGACCTCTTTGCCGGTTCCATTGGGTAGAATCACACTCCCCCGCACCATCTGGTCCGCATGCCGTGGATCCACACCCAGACGAACGGCCACATCAATGGTCTCATCAAATTTGGCATAGGATGAATCCAGAGTCATCTTTACCGCCGCTTCAAAACCGTCATAAACCCCGGCACTTATCGTTTTTCGCGATTCGATATATTTCTTACCCCGCTTCGGCATTGTTATCTTCATCTCCTTAGATCGTGTTTCAGGTTACGCATTACGGGTTACGGGTTGCGAGTTGCGAGTTTCGGGTTGAAGAGTAACATGCCCATCTGACACGCAACGCGCAACGCGCAACACGCAACGCGATAGTGCTTTTATCCAACTTCAATCCCCATACTTCTAGCCGTTCCGGCAATGATTTTACAGGCCGCATCCAGATCATTCGCATTGAGATCAACCATTTTCAATTTGGCGATCTCTTCGAGTTGCTGTCTGTTCACTTTGCCGACACGATCCCGCTTGGGATCACCTGCACCTTTGGCGATTTTAGCCGCCTTTTTGAGCAAAACGGCAGCAGGAGGCGTTTTGGTGATAAATGTAAATGATCGATCCTGATAGACCGTAATCACCACGGGAATGATCATACCCTCCTCTTGAGCCGTCCGTGAATTAAACGTCTTGCAAAAGTCCATAATATTGACCCCGTGTTGTCCCAGCGCGGGACCAATCGGGGGCGAAGGGTTGGCCTTTCCAGCTACAACCTGCAGTTTGATTAACGCCATTACCTTTTTTGCCATTTTAACCTTATCTCTCCTATAGTTTCTGAACCTGGACAAAATCCAATTCAACCGGCGTTGATCGGCCGAAGATACTCACCAGCACCTTGATTTTCCCCTTTTCATGATTGACCTCTCCCACCGTCCCGTTGAAATTCGTAAAAGGTCCATCGATGACACGAATTTCATCGCCGGATTCAAAAATATACTTCGGCTGCGGTTTCAACTTGCCGGCCTCCATCCGATTTAGAATTCGATCGGCTTCTTCATCGGTAATAGGTGCCGGTTTGTTGCGTCCGCCCAAAAATCCCGTCACTTTGGCCGTGTCATTAACCACATGCCAGGTTCCATCATCAAGCTCCATTCGGACTAATATGTAACCGGGATAAAATTTCCGTGACGATGTCTTGCGTTTTCCTTTGACCAGTTCAACAATCTCTTCCGTGGGCACAAGTACTTCACCGAATTTTTCATGCTGAGGGGAAGAGGCGATTCGCTCCTCCAGGGCTGCTTTTACTTTATTTTCGAAGCCCGAATACACATGGACAATGTACCATTTAAGCGCCAATGTTATCTCTCCTCATCCCAACCCGGACAAACCGGAACTAAAATTGAAAAAATCTTTAAAACTAACGTTTGTGCCATAAAAACACAAAACCCACAAATAAGAAACTATTGTAATACGATTCGGATCAAACTGGACAGACCCAGATCAACTGCGCCAAGAAATATTGAAATGATCATCACCAGAGCAATGACAACCACGGTAGAACCGATTGTTTGTTTGCGTGAGGGCCAGGTGACTTTTTTTAACTCAACTTTAACTTCCCTTAAGAACTGGGCGGTTTTGCCGAAAATATTATCTTTGTGTTTTATCGCCGCCAGGCTCGTAGCCGTTGATTGCTTTTTTGCGAGCAAACCCAGTTTTTTCTTTTTACCTTGGGCAGGCATTTCACCCGGAGCAGCTTTTTTCACTCCGGTTCCAGTAGTTTCCTGCACCCCGGTGGCCGAGTTTTTTCCAACTCCTTGTTTCTTCTTTTTTGCCCCCGCTGGTTTTTTTCGCTGTATCCGTCCCATTGTGCTCCTAATATGAGGTAAAGGCTCAACGCTTATGAAAAAGCAAAGGAAGTCTTTTTGTCCCTGAATCTTCAGGTTTTAGGCTTCTCCCAAAAGGGTGTGGCAGGCCAGGAGGGATTCGAACCCCCAACACCCGGATTTGGAGTCCGATGCTCTACCGTTAGAGCTACTGGCCTGCATATTCCGATGCGCATTTGGTAATTGTCAGTGATCCGCTTCATCACTCGGATTTGATGGCGATCAGCACCGCATAATTGTTAAAAAAACGGGTTAAGGACCCTAACCCAAATCATCTTAATCTACTTGGTTTCCTTGTGCGGTGTATGTTTGCGGCAGAATCTGCAATATTTACTAAACTCCAGCTTATCCGGTGTTGTCCGCTTATTTTTAGTCGTCGTATAATTTCTGCGTTTGCATTCAGTGCATGCAAGGGTAACAATGATTCTCACCTGAAGGACTCCTTCATCATTTATTCGATAATATCACTGACGACGCCGGCACCCACTGTGCGACCGCCTTCGCGTACCGCAAATCGAACCTCTTTCTCCATGGCTATCGGCGTTATCAGCTGTGCTTCGATCGTTACATTGTCTCCGGGCATCACCATCTCAACTCCCTCCGGCAACGTTAATATCCCCGTCACATCGGTGGTCCGAAAATAAAACTGCGGCCGATAACCGCTGAAAAACGGCGTGTGACGACCGCCTTCCTCCTTGCTCAATATGTATACTTCCGCCTTAAATTTCGTGTGCGGCGTGATCGTGCCCGGAATTGCCACCACCTGACCGCGCTCTACGTCCTCGCGCTTCGTGCCGCGCAACAACACGCCAATGTTGTCGCCCGCCTGTCCCTCATCAAGCAGCTTGCGAAACATCTCCACTCCCGTACATACCGTCTTTAAGGTCTCGCGAATCCCTACAATCTCCACGGCATCTCCCACGTGGATGATCCCCCGCTCCACACGGCCTGTCACCACCGTGCCGCGCCCCGATATGCTGAATACATCCTCTATCGGCATCAAAAACGGCTTATCAATATCCCGCTTAGGCTCCGGGATAAACGAGTCAATCGCATCCATCAACTCAAATATACACTTGGCCTCGTCTGAATCCGCATCGTCACTCTCCAACGCCTTCAACGCACTGCCACGGATGATCGGCGTGTCATCTCCCGGAAATTCATACTTGTCCAATAACTCCTGCAGCTCCAACTCCACCAACTCAATGAGCTCCTCATCATCGACCATGTCACATTTATTTAAAAATACCACGATCTTCGGCACTCCTACCTGACGCGCCAACAATATGTGCTCGCGCGTCTGCGGCATCGGCCCGTCATCGGCTCCCACCACCAATATCGCTCCGTCCATCTGCGCGGCACCCGTGATCATATTCTTGATATAGTCCGCATGCCCCGGACAGTCCACATGCGCATAATGCCGCATGGCGGTCTCATACTCAACATGGGCGGTGGCTATCGTTATCCCGCGCTCCTTTTCTTCCGGCGCCTTGTCAATCTGATCAAACGGAACATAGTCCGCCATGCCCTTTAGACCCAAATGCTTGGTGATCGCCGCCGTTAACGTCGTCTTTCCATGATCAATATGCCCTATCGTTCCCACGTTGACATGCGGCTTGGTCCGCTCAAACTTTGCCTTCGCCATATCTCCGTCCTCCCCTTTGAATTGACGGTTGAATATTAGTGGAGCCCACGAACGGAATCGAACCGTTGAACCTCTTCCTTACCAAGGAAGCGCTCTACCGACTGAGCTACGTGGGCATTTGAAAAATGTTCGAGTTTATCTTCTGCTGGAGCGGGAGACGAGATTCGAACTCGCGACATCCAGCTTGGAAGGCTGAAGCTCTACCAACTGAGCTACTCCCGCTCATTTAATTTTAGGTGATATCTCAACGAAAAAAGGACACCACTGACGAAAACAATACAGAGATTCCTCTAATTGTGCTTAAAACTGTTGCAGGAAGCCATGTAGTAAATATCGATTCCGTACAAATACCGAAATCTCCTACATAGGTCTTATTTCCAGGCTGGTGGTGGGGGGAGGATTCGAACCTCCGTAGGCTTCGCCGACAGATTTACAGTCTGTTCCCTTTGGCCGCTCGGGAACCCCACCTTTATACAATTATTCAATTTTAAAATCCAATTAACAGACTATGGAGCCAGCGAAGGGATTCGAACCCCCGGCCTACTGATTACAAATCAGTTGCTCTACCAGCTGAGCTACGCTGGCCGCACAACTTAACACCTTGAATTTATATTAGATCTGAAAAAAAAGTCAAGATTCAGACCCCCCGTACTTAAACCATACATTTTTAACTATCTGCAATCTAAATATCAAACCTATTTATTCTATGTTATTTGTATTTATGGGCGATGATAATAAGATAGAAGGATTTTATATCTTATTATTATTGATTTTCATCTATTATCATTGAATTTATCGGAATAGCTCACCACCCCGATGAAATAAGTGCAACAGATGAACTTCTGAACCTCTGAACCGTTGACCTCTGAACCTCTGACCCTCTGATAAATTTTTTTGCCACAAAATGCGTAAAAATTACAACTAAGATACTAAGTACGGATAAACCGGCCTCCGGCTCGGAGATTCGAACCTACGGCTCGGAGAGAAATAACAAATCACAAGCACCACCTGATCTTAAAATTGGGCCAAATAAATTCCAAATTACAATATCCAAGTCTCAAATAAGATCAAACGTCAATTGTTTGGAATTTTGAATTTAGGTCATTGTGATTTGTTTGATATTTGTGATTTGTTATTTGGAATTTTTTGATTGCTGACACCTTCAGTTTCTGACAACATGTTGTCAGAAAAAACGAACTAAGATACTAATCAACCGTCAAAAATTTGTCCGTCCGCTCAAATAAAGCCTTGGTAAAGTCTACTAAAGTATTCAATATAAGTACCGATCTCCATATTGATAATTCAGAGGAAAGGCATTGCCGCGTGTCTTTAACGGTCAATAGTAAGCACTATTTGCAAAAGGGAAAGGGTCTTTATTGTTTTTGGCATAAAATTAGCATGTTGGTATTAATTTTCCGGTAGGCGTTTACGGGTTCAAAGTTCCATTCTCGTCCCTGGACTGCATTTGGGATGCGTATTTGCGAGAAAAGCGTCAGGCTCGTCAGGTCTAATCCAAAATTTGGAAACAAATTGGCAATTATTTGGGAAAATGAACACCCGCCTGCCATGCAGAGTGCGATGGGCTGGTGTACGCATGGATATATAAATCAAATGGTTGAATTGGCCTCACACCGGTTTCAAGTCATTGCGGGCAGGTCGAACATCTTTTGAAGCCAGCCCGTTAAGATATAAACCCTTGACAATTTTAATTATATTTGTTTAATGACATAGTAGGAAACAATGTAGATCAACCATAACCGCCGGTTTCCGTTTCTATAGCGACTCTGTAAATTTCCTGAGGAATTGAACTAATGAAATTTCGTTATCTGCTTTACCCCGTTTTGTTGTTGTTTGTATTGAGTGGATGCTCTCACGTCTCCTTGGACCACACCCAGTCAGTCGAATCAAATCGTGAAAAAGAAACCGCCCTATCACCGTCACGGGGAGATTCGGTGGAAAAATTCCATCAGAATACACCTTTGATGGAGATGGCGGACTCACAAACAGCAGATCTTTCCAATGCCGATGAAAGGCAAATGGATTCGGCTGCCGGCAGTCAAAAAAAAGATACCTCCAATATAAACAATCATGAAAACGGCCTGGAAGGCGCCGCTGCACCGGCGCAAAAGGTTCAAACGGACCTTGATGATGCTCTCGATCTGTGCCAGCTATCCCAGGACTACTGGCAGCAGGGCGAGTTGGAAAAGGCACTGGATGCCCTTGATAGGGCCTATGCCTTAATACTGAGTGCTGATACCTCGGATCAACCTATACTCATCCAGCAAAAAGAAGATTTGCGATTTATGATCTCCAAACGCATTCTGGAGATATATGCTTCCCGCAATATCGTCATCAACGGAAATTACAAGGCAATTCCGATTATCATCAACCGACATGTTCAAGCCGAAATCGATCTTTTTACCAAAGGCCGGGAAAAGCGCTTTTTCATCGACTCATACAAACGCTCCGGCCGCTACCGCAATAAAATCGTCAGCGCCCTGCGGCAAGCCGGCCTTCCCCAGGAATTGTCCTGGCTTCCACTCATTGAAAGCGGCTTTAAGGTAAATGCGCTCTCCCGCTCCAGGGCCCTTGGCATGTGGCAGTTCATCCCGTCTACCGGCTACAAGTTCGGGCTAAGTCGTGACAAATTCATCGACGAACGTATGGATCCGGAAAAATCAACCCGGGCCGCCATCGAATATCTCAAAGAGCTGCATAAAATTTTTGGTGACTGGTCGACTGCTCTGGCCGCATATAATTGTGGCGAGGGAAGAGTGTTGAGGCTTATCAGAGGTCAAAATATCAACTACCTGGATAACTTCTGGGACCTTTACCAACGACTGCCCCGGGAAACCGCCCGGTATGTTCCCAGGTTCCTGGCCACCTTGCATATATTGAATAATCCTGAGGCGTACGGACTGGACCGGGTTTCCCTTGATCCGCCACTGGAATACGAAACGGTCGTCATCAACAAACAGGTTCACTTGACCAATGTTGCCAAATCCATCGGTGTCGACCGCAAGATATTAAAGGGACTGAATCCGGAGCTTCGTTACCAGATTTTGCCCGGAGATAATTATCGCCTCAACATTCCACCGGGCAACAGTGACACGCTGCTGGCCAAAATCGATCAAATACCGGTATCGCATCCACCTCAAAGGGCATTTATCTACCATCGGGTGCGACACGGAGAATCGCTTTCCACCATTGCGCGCAAGTATCGTACCAGTGTTAGAAAGATCATGCGGGCCAACAACATGCGTCGGTCAAACTATATTGTTGCCGGCAAGCGCATAAAAATTCCCCAACGCGGCTACAAGACTCAGGCTTCTCAGATTATCCGGAAACCGGCAAATGGACAAGCGCTCACCCATAGGGTCCGCAAAGGAGATTCTCTCTATATTCTCGCCAAGCGATATGGCACAACGACTAAAAAAATCCAGAATCTCAACCATCTGAAGACCACAGTGCTGCATATAGGGCAAGTTCTAACGATTTTCCCCGGAAAAAATACCCCGCCTCCCGCGGTGGATGGTCTGGCGACTTACCAGGTTCGAGAGGGCGACAGCCCTTTTCAGATCGCCAAACGTCACAATATGCCATTGGATCGATTTTTGCGTTTGAACCGGCTCTATCCTGAAAGCAAAATATTTCCGGGACAAAAAGTTTATATCGAATAATTGCAAAACCAAAGTCTGGCATGGTCATAACTTGAAATGCTTACAATTAAGCGAATTTCTGATGACCGAGATTAGAACCTACCCCCCAAAGTCTGATATCGGTTTGTGCCGGATACCGTTGTCGACCGGCTCTCCCTGCTTCTTTAATACCTCAATATTCAATTCCAGCTTGTCCGGGTTGGGGAGTACACCATGAACATAAGCCCTGAATTATCCCCAGAAAACAGATATGATTTAGACCGAATGGCAGACGGTTTTGCGTCTTTTGTTGAAAACTATCCATCGTTTAATCGAACTCAGTTATTAGATGAATGGCGGGAGACGGAATACAGCCGACTTGATGCTAACGGGCAAATCTATCTCGACTATACCGGCGGTGGACTGTACAGCGAATCCCAACTGCGTGAGCATATGGAGCTGCTACGTACCAGCGTACTCGGCAATCCCCACTCAGCAAACCCCACTTCCCTGGCAATGACAGACCTGGTTGAGGGAACCCGCAAGTATGTCCTCCGTTACTTCAATGCATCACCGGATGAGTACATTGCCATTTTCACGCCAAATGCCAGCGGTGCATTGAAGCTGGTTGGAGAAGCATTTCCGTTTACAGCTGCCGGCCATTACATTCTCACCTTCGATAATCACAACTCCGTCAACGGTATCCGTGAATTTGCAAAGGCCAAAGGGGCCCGGGTAACGTATGTGCCTTTAACAAAGCCGGATTTACGCATAGAACGGGCAAAACTGGATGAGATTCTAAATCTGGTGGATAGGGATCACAACAATCTGTTTGCTTTCCCGGCGCAGTCCAACTTTTCCGGCGTAAAGCATCCACTGGATTTGATTGAACAAGCACATAGAAAAGGGTTAGATGTGTTGCTGGATGCAGCGGCGTATGTCCCAACCAGTCGCCTTGATTTGAGTGTGGTTAAACCGGAGTTTGTAGCCATTTCTTTCTACAAGATGTTTGGTTACCCTACCGGCATCGGCGCACTGCTTATTCGTAAGGCGGTTTTCCGGAAGATGGAACGACCGTGGTTTGCAGGCGGTACGGTGAACTTTGCCAGCGTGCAGGGCAACGGCCCACTATTTGGCCCCTAACGAAGCCGCATTTGAAGACGGTACGGTAAACTATCTGAGCATCCCGGCAATCAAAACCGGTTTGCAGCACCTGGAAAAGGTGGGGATCAACACCATCGGGGAACGGGTCCAATGCCTCACCGGCTGGCTGCTCGAAAACTTGCTGTCATTACGGCACAGCAACGGCAAACCGATGGTGCGCATTTATGGTCCGACGGATACGGAGATGCGAGGTGGAGCGGTGACGCTGAACTTCTACGGGCCGGATGAACTGCTTCTTGATTATCGTCGCATTGAAGAGCTGGCAAACGAGCAGGGGATCTCGTTACGCACCGGCTGCTTTTGCAATCCCGGAGCGGGTGAAATTGCAGAGGGGCTGACGACGGAGGATATGATGGCCGGATTGAATGATGGCCCGGATTTGAGTTTGCCCCATTTTGTGCAGGTGATCCAGCACCGGGGAAATAAGAGTGCCGGTGCAATTCGTATCTCAGTTGGCCTGGCAACGAACTTTGCCGACGTGTATCGTTTTTTGCACTTTGCTGCCGGTTTTCGAGACAAGACGAATATGAATATTGGTGAAGTGACGTTTGATATTCAGTCTTGCCGTGTGATTCGGGATGGCAGTTAGGCGCTTAGGGGCTTCGCCCCAATTGGAATGTTGGAATAGTGGAATAATGGGTGAAAGGAAAAAAAGAATCAAAGCGCATACAATTGCATTGCTTTTATCGTTATGATGGCGTTTTTATAGAGGGAAAATTGATGAGGCGATGCTGTCTTTAAATGTTCGAGGATCGCTTCGCTATAGGTTTGAGGTTGGAGACAATAAAATCCGGGAACATAAGTACCCGGTTCATTTCTTTTTTAGAATAAACAAACGGCTCCAGATCTTTAGCCAGACGACTGAAATCCAGCTGGCCGGTCCGCAAAAGCAATCTGTCACGCAATTCCTTTTTATTTCCTATGGACATTTTTCGATCCAGATAATCAAAATTCACCCCGGATTTTCCCAGCAGGAAAACAACGTCAAAAAAATCACGGCCCATCGGCCGGCTGCGGTTAAAAATACAAAAAATTTTCTGTGCGGCCAGGATGTCGCCGGGCACGATGTTAATTCGTGAAAACACATCGAATTTGTTAAGAATAAATTTATCCGGGTTATATCGGACTCCCTGTGGTTCGGTATCTATCCGGATCAGCAGTTTTTCATCCCGATGACCGGATATGCCGCTAGCGTGAAGCAAACCCGGAAAACGCAGAGAAGCGCGGAAGGCGTTTTGATACGTAATCTTCAGTTCAATAGTGTATCCTTGCAGCTCCAAATTCCTTTTTACCCTTTTAGAGAGGGCCTCGAAATCATGCCGGCTAATACCCGGATTGTCAAAATCGAGATCTTCCGAGAACCTGGGGTTTCCGTGAACAATATGGATGCATGTCCCGCCCATAAAAGTCAGCTCATCAGCCAACGGTGATTCAAAGATGGCCTCCAGGATTTTATATTGCAGATATTCCCGCAGGAGATTTTTTTTGAACGGCCAAAGATGTTCCGGATAAAATGATTGAATCTGTCTAACATCGAGCATATTCCAACCTGAAATTGAGCGTTTCAAACGATAGGATTGTAAAGATCGTTTAGATTGTTACAGCTTTTCGGCTTCTGTCCTCAAACCTATTAGCAGCAGCAGCTCCAATGTCTGTGCGTGTCCGTGTGGGTCTGTGGCTAATATTTAAACTTCGAAACCCTGCGGGCTTGCCGATATTACCGAATCTACGGCGTCAGATGCTCTCCCGCATAGGCAACTATAGCGAAACAACATCTTCCTTGTATATGCGGCAATCTCGACAATCGCTCAACTTAGGTCAAGCCACCCAAGAAAATGCTTCATCGTTTTTGCCAGGCGCTTATGGAGAAAACGCTGCACATAGTCTGTGAGCCGTTCCCTATTAACTTGGCTCAGCATTTCTTCCCTGTTTATCCGCAGGGAGACAAAATCTTCCTCGGTTCGAACTGCAGGGTTTATATAAAAATAATCCAGGATCGCCTTTTCCATGAAAGCCATTTTTGTTCCGCCGGTCAGCAGCGAATATCCAAAAAACAATGCCGGCTTTATTGTTCTGTATGAAAACCGTGCCATCGGTGTTTCACACATGGCCGTTCGTCTGGTTGACGCCGAAGTTATCATGTAGATGCTTTCCGGAATCAGCTGGTAATAGGACATCGCGGTCTCAAAGGAAATGTAGGATGGCTTGTAAATTTTATTCGCAATTGCCAACAGCGTGCTTTCATCGATGTCTACATCTGAAAAGAGGTAATAGCCTTTAATTATTTTTTTGATATACCCCTTTTTCTGCCATTCACTGAGTCTGCGACGGTCAAAACCACCGTGTGTGGCTCTGATATCCGCAATGGAAAACAGTGGGAAATCCCGCAAAGAATTTTTAAAGGATATAAAGTTCATTATATTTCTGATTCATGTTAAATTTAACATTAATGCGAAAAATATTATACAATCTTTTATAAGTCAAGCATATTTTTTGTCTGATAAAGACAATTTGTGGGTCGGGAGGCGCCCATATAGCAGGATCAGTCCGGCCGGACAAAAAACCGTCATCGCGCTACACGGGATAAATTGCCATGCCAATTCGTCAACTTATCATTGAAAATTTGTTTCGGAATTGGTACAGAAAGAGGAATCTCAAACTAAGGGGGTTGCAATGGCAAATTTTGTGTTTAACCTGGAAGATAAAGTATTTATGGTTACCGGTGGCAGCAGGGGTATTGGGCTGGAAATCGCCGGAATGCTGCTGGATCAAAAAGCAAAGGTGGTCATTTGCGGCCGAAAGCAGGAGGGACTTGATGCGGCAGGCAAAGCGCTTAACGCCGGAGATCGGTTAAAAACCGTCCAGGCGCACATCGCCAAAAGTGAGGAAGTAGATCGGCTTTTCAATAAGACGATCGAAACTTTCGGCTGCATTGACGGACTCATCAACAACGTGGGCATGAACATTGTCACCAGCGTGGTTGATGCCGACCCCGGGTTGTGGACTAAAATCATCGACAGCAATTTAAACGGCACCTTCCTGTGCTCCCGCAAAGCCGGCCAAATCATGCGGGATCGGAAAAAAGGCAAAATTGTGAGCATTTCTTCAATAGCCGCCAAACGATCCGCGCCGTTTATGGGAATTTACGGCGTGGCCAAAGCCGGTATTGAGATGATGACCAAAGTCCTGGCTCAAGAGCTGGCACCCTTCAACATCCAGGTCAATGCGGTAGCTCCCGGTATGGTCAGAACAAAATTCAGTGAGCCGTTCTGGTCCAACAACGAAATTTATGAACAAATCGTCAAAACGATTCCGGCGGGAAGAATTGCCGAACCTGCCGATGTAGCGCTGCCGGTTTTATTTTTCTGTTCCCGGGCATCCGATTTTATCACCGGCCAGACGTTGAGGGTCGACGGCGGCGCAAGTGCTATCTGAAATT